>Ga0105160_1000069_pt1 | contig 54897 bp, 38 predicted proteins | sample GXS110809BmetaG_FD_89591 | JGI IMG/M metagenome (GOLD analysis project Ga0105160, IMG submission 89591) | Hot spring microbial communities from Gongxiaoshe hot spring, China to study Microbial Dark Matter (Phase II) - GXS 110809B | ecosystem: Environmental > Aquatic > Thermal springs > Hot...
AAGCCCGTTTTTGCTAAGCACGCGGGTGATGGCGGCGGTGAGGCTGGTCTTGCCGTGGTCAACGTGCCCAATCGTACCAATGTTGACGTGCGGTTTCGTGCGCTCAAACTTCTGTCGTGCCATCGCTTCTCTCCTCGCTATGTCTGATGTTTCTATTTGCTTAGGTTTGGTTTGTGGAGCCCTCGACGGGATTCGAACCCGTGACCTCGTCTTTACCAAAGACGCGCTCTACCCCTGAGCTACGAGGGCAAAATTTGGTGGGCCGTGCAGGACTCGAACCTGCGACCCGCTGATTAAGAGTCAGCTGCTCTACCAACTGAGCTAACGGCCCACCCTTGGGGGGACCGATGGGACTCGAACCCACGACCTCCTGAGCCACAGTCAGGCGCTCTAACCGACTGAGCTACGATCCCCGTGTGCTTTGTGATTATACCCAACGGCGGTGTTCAATTTCAAGGGGGCGCAAGACACTCAACGAATTCGTAGCGTGTGGTTTTTGGACCTCTGTTGTGGCTGCGGGGCAAGCGCGACAGTGGGGTATCCTAAGGCGTGGAGGTCGGTATGAGCGACGAAGCGGTGATTGTTGCGGCAGTTCGCACGCCGATTGGCAAGGCGCCGCGTGGGAGCTTGCGCCACACGCGCCCCGATGATTTAGCCGCGTTTGCGTTGCAAGCGGTTTTGGCACGCTGCCCTGAATTAGACCCCCGCGAGGTAGACGATGTGGTAATGGGCTGTGCCACACCCGAAGGTGAGCAAGGCATGAATATCGCGCGTGTGGCAGCGTTGCGCGCAGGGCTGCCGATTCACACGCCAGCAACCACCGTGAATCGCTTCTGCGCCTCGGGGCTGGAGGCGATTGCGATCGCAGCAGAGCGCATTCGCGCGGGCGATGCGGAGGTTGTGCTTGCCGGCGGCGTGGAGAGCATGAGCCGCGTGCCGTTTTTGGACATTCACACGCATCCGAACCCCACCTTGCTGCGCGAGATGCCCAATACTTACCTAACGATGGGTCTGTCGGTAGAGTTGCTGGCGCGCAAGCACGGAATCACGCGCGAGCAAGCGGATGCCTTCGCGCTTCAAAGCCACCAGAAGGCGATTCGCGCTCAAGACGAAGGGCTGTTCGACGCTGAGATTGTGCCCGTCCACGCTGAAATCCAGAGCCTTGATGCAAGCGGGCGCCCCACTCGTGAGAAACTCACGCTCACCAAGGATGAAGGTCCACGCCGCGACACCAGTTTAGAGGCGTTAGCCAAGCTCAAGCCCGCATTCCGCCCCGACGGGCTAATCACTGCGGGCAATGCTTCTCAGCGCAGCGATGGCGCAGCCGCCGTGATTGTGATGAGTGCTCGCAAAGCGACTACGCTGGGCATTCAACCGATGCTGCGCTTCGTGGGTTATACCGTTGCTGCACTCGCCCCTGAAGATTTCGGCGTTGCCCCCGCTTATACGATTCCGAAGCTGCTCCATCGCGTGGGCGTGAACATCGCCGATGTTGACCATATTGAGTTCAACGAGGCATTTGCTGCGCAGGTGCTGGCATCTAATAAGATCTTCGAGATGCCGATGGAGCGCGTCAATCCGCTCGGCGGTGCGATTGCCTTGGGGCACCCGTTGGGGTGCACGGGGGCGCGCCAAGTGGCAACGCTTGCCTATGCCCTACGCCGCACGGGCGGGCGTTATGGCTTGGTCACGATGTGTGCCGCGCTGGGCATGGGCGCAGCGGGGCTGTTCGAGCGCGTAAGCTGAGGCTGCACTTAGTGCTATCCTCGGGGCTCCACGCGCAAGGTTCTCTCGTGCGTGTAAAGCGCAAAGCCCGGCGGCGCGCCCTTCGGTTTGCGCACATACTTGCGCAAGGTGTAGTCCACTTCCACCACGCGGGCGTGCTTGTCTGCGCTGTGTTGGGCTGCCAGCCGTGCGGCAAACTCCAGCGTGGATCTGGGCACGCGCTGAGGCTGGTTATCAGTGCGGATAATCACATGCGCACCTGTGCCCGTGCGCACATGGAGCCACCAATCGTTGGGCTTAGCAACGCGCGTGAGCAGGTAGTCGTTTGCCTGAGCGTTTTCGCCCACCAGCACTTGGTAGCCGTCGGGGCTAAGGTGCACGCGGATTTTGTGCCCTTCAAAGGGGTCTTTTTCGGGGCGTCTGGCAGTGGGTGCAGGTGTTTCGCGTAACCACCCCTGTTGCTTGGCTTGTTCATGAAGTTGGCGCAGGGCGGACTCGTCAGGGGCGCGCTCGGCGTTCTCCAGCGCGGAGCGAAGGGCGTGCAGTTCTTCGCGCAGGCGTTCCAATCGAGCGCGTAGTTCGGCATGGCTTTCGCGAGCGCGCCGTGCTTTCTGGAAGTAGCGCTCGGCATTCTCGGCAAGGCTCTTGGTGGGGTCTATTGGGATCTCGACGGTAGGCATGTCGGGTTTGGTGTAGTCGGGGGCGTGCAAGACGGTGTCGCCTGGCGCGAGGGTGTGTCCAAACGCCAGCACAAGTTCGCCATAGAGTTGCCATCGGTCGGCGTGCTGGCTTTCGCTGAGGGCGCGCTCGAGGTCAGCAACGGCGCGTTCGCGCGCTTGCAAAGCGCGGCGGAGGTTTGGCAGCAGCGTCTGACGCAGTGCTTCATAGCGCGCTTGCTGGAGGCGTTCGGTGAACGCCTGTTCCCACGCAAGGCTGAGGCTGCTGCGCCCGTGCTGCCACTCGGTAGGCAGCTGCCGACTGGGAAACGGATATGCGCCAAGTGCACGGCGAGTGTGAGGCTCACGAATGACCACTGGCTCCCACAGCCCGTTGCGCAGGCGATACGCCCATGCCAAAATACCTTCCAATCCCTCTGTTTGGGCGATGGTTTCCAGCTCGTCAGCCGTAAAGCGGCTTAGCCCTTCCACGTAGGCTTGCCAATCGCGTGTCTCGCCCATCTGCGCCCACAGCCGTCGCCAGTCCTCCTCAGTCATCAGAAGCGGGTTGAGCAGCCCTTCTACACGCGTGGGCGGCAGGCGATACGGCTCGCCTGCGCGAATAGGGCGCACTTCGCTTTGGCGTGGCGAGACCCACTTGATTGCGCTTCGAATCAGCCCCACAGGCTCTACTAAGATGATGTTAGAGTGCTTGCCCATCAGCTCAACCATTAGCCGATAGAGACCTTCGCGCGTTTGCACCTCCATCTGCACGATGCGGTCAAAGCCAACCATGCTGCAGGCGCGGATGATGCCGCCATCGATGTGCTTGCGCAAGCTTTGGAGAAACGGAGGTGGGGTTGGGGCGTTGGGCACTTTGGTACTGATGCAGTGCATCCGGGCGAACTGCGCGTCGGCGGAGATGAGCAGGCGATGTTCGGTGCGCTGCGCGTAGATGTGGAGCACGATGGTGAGCGCATCGGGCTGGCGGATTTCTTGGATGCGCCCACCGACGAAGAAGTGGCGCTCCTGTAGCACAGCGTAGAGGCTCAGACTGTCGAAAGGTATCGGCTTTGGCTCGCGCACCGTACCTTGCCCCCGATGGGCTACAGCGAGACTTTAGCTTCGTAGAGGATGCGCGCTTGATCGTCGGGTAGTTCGCGATTGCGTTTGTGCAGCACGCGCACGATGGCTTCCGTCGCTCCTTCCGGAATAGGCGTGCGGATGACACGCCGCTCGCCAGGTTTCAGGCGCGTATCGTTGCCGTCGATTGCCGTATTGTCAGCGAGCAGAGTCTGGTGTCTGCCAACTTCCGCTTCGCCTTTGAGGAAGCGCGCCTCCACGATCGCGACCACATACTCTGGGCCTGTGGGCACGGTATGCCCCACCCACACGCTTTCCAGCTTGATTTGCAACAGGTCGTTGCGTCGCTCGTGGCTGATTTTCACGCCTTTTTGGAACATTTCGGGGGTTGCGCCCTCGAACTTATGAATGCGGGCTTTGCGCGCAGGCAAGCCCTCGCCCGTGGCGATGGGGCGTTCCACAACAGGCATATGGCAGTTCACACAGCCGTGTGGGTCGTTGCCCCACTCGCTTTGTTTGTACCAGTCGACGGTGCCGAAAATCTCGTGGCAGGTGGCGCACATCTCGACGGTGCCGAACTTTTCGTTCTTCACAGTGGCATGGGCGTCGGTTTTCGTGCCCAGAGTGCCATGATAGGCGCCATTAGCGTCTTGGTGGCAGCTTATGCAGTCAATGCCGTGAGTGCGGTCGTCTGCGCGCAGGTTGGGGTGTTCGCCCAAGCCCTTTACGAGGATGGGTTCGGGGGCGTGGCAAGGCAAACACATCTTGAGCGAGCGGTTGCGCGAGGTTTGCGCAAAGGTTTCGCTTTCCCACGCGGCGGCGTGGCGCGATTGTGCCCAGTCGCGTGCCTCGTTGGGGTGGCAGGTTTGGCAGTCGCCGCGGGTTTTAGGCAAATCCTCGCTGGCGCGCGCGGTGCTCACAGGTCCATGTGCGCCTGTCAGCGCTGCAGCAAGCGCGCTCACAGAAACGCCCCACACAATCAGCGTGCGCATAGCAACATTTGGTTCGCTACGATTGCGTGCTTTCCTGCTCAGCGAGGAACTCCCAGTGCACTTGGAGGGTTGGCTCGTTGGGCATTCGGGTCTCCACGCACAAGGTAGTACAGGGTACTTTGTGCCCGAAGCGCGGCGAGTACCACCCCAACTTAGTGTGTTTGTCGCCGTGAAACAGTTGGGCGGTGTAGCCCGTTAGCCCCAAAAGGCGGAGCGTGCAGCGACGCCGACCATCGGTGATGCGCCACATCCGCTCGCCTTGCGGCTCCACGCGCCAGTCGGGATGGAAGTGCCAATACCACTGGGCGGTGTTCGCACCATCGGGGACAACCTCATCGCTGACGATTAATCGCGCCCCACTCAGCTCCACTTGGCGGCACAGGCGATTGGGCGTGTAGGCGTCGGTGCAGCCCTTCACGCGCAGGTGGGGCAAGTCGGCAAACGCAAACTCGGAGCGCGCTCTCCTTCCCCACAGAAACGGTCCTTGTATCTCAGATTGGTTATGGTTGTCTAAGGTGAGGGTGTTATGGGCGGGCGTGCTGCGAAAGTGGTTCCGCCAAACGGGGTCTTCGTGGTAGGCGAAGGTACCTGTGTCTATCAGCAACGGTTTGCCATCTAGTGAGGTGCACAGGCTCAGTGCGTCCGCGTGTCCGTGTGCAGCAAGGCTGCCCAGCCCTAGTGCGCCCGCATCAAACAGCACTTGCCAGCGGTCGGAGTGCAGCACGGCGTAGCCCCCATCGGGGTAGAGGCGCGTTGCGGTAAGGCGCGTGCCTACGGGGGGCGCGATGCCCATGAGCCACTGTGCTAACGCATCATCGGCATTGCTGAAAGCGGGGGGCGGCTCGCACTGGATGAGTTGCGCTAGCGCGCGCCCAACTACGCTATACCGATGCGCTGCCTCGCTCCAGAGCGGCACAACCGTGCCATCGTCCTCGTCGCCGACTTGCGGCACATAACCCGACTCGTCCATCACATTCCGCACGAACTCGAGGCTGCGTTGCAGGCGCGCCGCAACTACGCTCGGCATCGGCTGCAGACGATAGGCGTGCAGGTAAAACTCCCACACGAACGGCAGATAGCCAAACGCTTGCTCCGCGTTGACGCCGTCGGGGTGAAACTGGCGCTGCGCCTCGCGCGCTAAAATGCGGTAGCCCGTTTGCTGCCAGCGACGCGCAAGGGGGCTATCGGGCAGCAGACTGCCCAAGAACGCCAACGCCGCTGCCTCGCCGATGAGGTGATTGTTCGCAGACGAGCCGGGCGACAAGTGCCTCTCCACAAACTCGGCGTGTTGGAGGAGCGCGCCCAGATAGCGGGCTGCCTCGGGTTCGGGCACAACATTGCGTACAAGACACAGCGTGTACGCCCACGCAAAGATGCGTATAGCGTGTTCCAACGCACTGGTCCAGTGGATGCCCCAGCCGCGCGGGTTGCGGATTATCCAATCGCTGAGCCAGCGTAGGCAAGTTTGGGCGTACTGGGGGTCTCCTGAGAGCGCGTAGGCAGTCGCAAGACGCAGCAGCGGTTGCCCCCGCGAAAGTTCCCACACATACTTCACGCCTCCTGCAATGTCAATGCGTCGGTAGTCAAGGGTTTTGGCAGGGGCTTCGTGCCAGTTCTTGCCCAGAAGGTAGTTGCGGTGCCATACCGGCGGGTCATCTAAGTGCACGGAGTATCCGAAGAGGCGCCATTCGCCGTGCAGTAAGTCCTCTGCTTCGTGTTGCACGCGCGCGCGTTCGCTCTCCGAAACCGCCTGGGGATGCAAGGGTAGCCGCTCGGTAAAGTGGTTCAAAGCGACGGTGGGCGCGAGGCTGGGGTAATAACGGTGCCAAGTTTGTTCTGGGGGTTCCTTTGGCAAGGGTTGGATGTGCTCGCGGAGCATGCGCCCTGCCCGAAGCGCAATCTCCGCGGGCGACATCGCCATCAACCGTCGTACCTTCCAGCGCAGTGAACTCATACAGAACGCGCGTCGCGCCTAGCTAGAAACTATCGCCTGCGTCAACTCTGCCGCTTCAGCCTCTGCGTCTTCGGTTTCGCGGTAGAGTTGCTCGAGCGAGAGGCTGCGTGCACGCGCCAAACGGTTGTCGCGCCGCGTGAACTGAACCATCGCGTAGTTGAGAAACTCCTGCTTGTCCAGTCCGAACGGCATGTTTGGTTCGTACGGCTCAAACACTTCCTGCACAACGCCCAGTGCGTCGGGCAACAGCAGGTTCATTCGCCCTTGAATGGCATGCCACACAGGGTCGCCGTGCTCGGCAATCAAGCGCGACAACAAGTACACGCCGAATGCGATGTGGCGCGACTCATCCTGCATCATCTTGGCAATTCCCTGCACCAAGCCGGGCATCTTTTGCTGGCGCTTGTAGGCTTGGAAGAAACCGTAGTAGCCCGTCTCCGCCAGTACACCCTCAACAATCATGTTATAGGTCACAGACGCTTCCGCTTGAGCAATTGGCGAGGGGTCGTAGGTGAGGCGGTGCATTGCCTGTGGCAGCGCCTCGTAGAAAATGCGTCGGTAGGAAGGCGTATGGTAGCGCGAAAGATCTTCGCCGCGCACTTCGGCGACCTCCGTGAGGAAACGGTTCATAAACTCGACGTGCTTTGCTTCCTCAAAGAGGAACGAGGTGAGAAATATCTCTTCCTCTAGTCTACCTTCGCTGGCGATGACCTGAATCAGGGGCAACAGGTCCAAGGTCACGCTCTCTTCGCCTGCTTGGAACAGCGAGATGAGGCGCAGGGTGGCATCTTTCTGCTCGTCGGTGAAGGTTTGCCAGTCAGCGCGGTCTTGGGTGAGGTCAATTGCAGCGGGGTCCCAGATGCCCAGTTTTTTGGCTTTCTGGAACATTTTCATCGCGGGGTGTTCGCGGCTCAGCCCCCGCTCGCTGGTTGTGATAAAGTGGGTGTGCACTGTCATCGTTGACCACCTCGTTGTTGGTTATGGGCGCGGTTTCGCGCACAAACTGCCTCAGCGTTGCGAAGACGCTGGCTTCTCAGGCGTCCGCATCTTGCAGAAGGAACACCGTAGCGTCATCATCTTGCGGACGCCTCGTCGGCGGGACGCCGACGCTACGACTGGCGTTATTCAGGCCAACCGTGAAACGGCTCCCACGGGCGGCTCACATAGTCGGCAAACGCGAACGCCAGCATAATCACCAGCCAGAAGAAGCCCGCGCCTGCGAATAACCATGCCAACTTCCCGCTGAAACGCACATGCATAAAGTTCATAATCACAATGGTGGCTTTCCATACGGCGATGGTCAGTGCGATAACCACACCTAGCCAGTTCGGAATGTTTGGAATATAGCCCGCGACGACGGTGAGCACTAACAACGCCATCAGCCACCACAAGGTACGCGTGTACAGCGACACCGGATGCACGTGCGACTCGCCACTATGCCCTGCCATCGCTTACCTCCCAATCAGATACAGCAGCGGGAACAGGAAAATCCACACGATGTCCACCAAGTGCCAGTAAAGTCCTGTCATCTCGACGGGCATATAGTCTGCGATTGGCTTGCTTTTCATATGGTCAATCAAGGCGCGCCCGATTAGGATGGCAATCACAATCATTCCCACCAGCACGTGCAAGCCGTGCAAGCCCGTCATGACAAAGTAGAAGCCGAAAAAGAGTTTTGTGCGCTGTTCGAACTCTTCAGGCGATACCTTTTTGAAGGGCTTGAACTCGCCCCTGATGGTCTTGCCTAACTCGTACATTTCGCGCCCGTCTTCCACAACCACGCGCAACTCGCCTTTAGCTTTGGCGTGTTCCACAATCTCGTGTGCACTATAGTAGGCGTTCGGGAATAAATGATGCTCGAACTTAGCGCCGTATTCAAAATATTTGTTCACCATAAACACGCCTGCGAAGAGGAAGGTCAAAAGCAGATAAAATGCTTGCTTCGTATGACGATTTTGCATTGCGGCGCGTACGGCGCGTGCCATCGTATAGCTGCTAAACAGCAGCACGAAGGTGTTGAGGGTGCCGATGGGCACGCTCAGCTCGTGGTGGGCGAGCGTAAACTCCAACACATACTTGAAGCGATAGACCGCATAAGCCGTGAAGATTGCGCCGAAGAACAGAACTTCCTGAACAATAAACGCCCACATACCGATGAGGTATGCGGTGTTTTGCTGTTCCAGTGTTTCGAACTGCTCGCCCAGAATGCCGTCTGCGTGATGGTGTACCTCGCCTGTGTACTCCAGCGTTGCCGACTGTTTCCCCAGTTCCTGAATGCTCACGGTCAGTTTGCCTCCTCCGCCTTTGAATAGTGTACCTTAGTGGTGGGGCGTCCCGCGTGGAGCGGGACGCCCGGAAGCGCTTGGTTAGCCGTCCTTGCCGCCGACCACAACTGGGCGTGGCTTGGGCACGAAGCCCGTCGGCTCCTCAGGATGGTTGTAGTCGTAGGCAGGGCGTGTGACGATGGGGGTGCGCTCGAAGTTGTGAGGATCGGGCGGTGTATCCACCAGCTCCCACTCTAATCCGCGCGCGCCCCATGGGTTGCGCTCGGTCACGACGGTGCCGTACTTGAGCGACCAAGTGAGGTAGATCACGGGCAGCAGGTAGCCCAAGCCCAGCACGGTGGAACCGGCGGTAGATAGTAGGTTCAGCACTGCCCACTCCTCAGGGTAGCTGTGGTAGCGGCGCGGCATACCCATGTAGCCCAAGAGGAACTGCGGGAAGAAGGTTAGGTTGAAGCCCACAAACACCAGCAGCGCAGCGAGCTTGCCCCAACCTTCGGGGTACATCCGCCCTGTCATCTTGGGCCACCAGAAGTGCAAGGCTGCGAGGTAGCCCATAATCGCACCGCCCACCATCACATAGTGGAAGTGCGCCACCACGAAGTAGGTGTCGGTCAGGTACACATTCGTCGCCAACGCAGCCAGGTGCAGCCCCGTGAGGCCGCCAATCACAAACAGTCCCATAAAGCCAAGCGCGTACAGCATCGGCGTATCCCAGTGGACGCGTCCCTTCCAGATGGTCGCCATCCAGTTGAAGGTCTTGATCGCCGACGGAATCGCTACAATCCAAGTCAGAAACGAGAACACGATGCCCGCGTACATCGACTGCCCCGAGGTGTACATATGGTGTCCCCATACGAGGAAGCCGATGATGGCAATCGCGAGGCTGGAGAACGCTACGAAATGGTAGCCGAACACGCGACGCTTGCTGAATGCCGAGATCACCTCGCTAATCACGCCCATCGCAGGCAAAATCATGATGTACACCGCTGGGTGCGAATAGAACCAGAACAGGTGCTGGAACAGAATCGGGTCGCCGCCCAAGCTCGGGTCAAAGATGCCGATGCGGAAGGTGCGCTCCACAGCAACCAGCAGCAGGGTGATCGCCACCACAGGTGTGCCCAGCACCTGAATCAAGCTGGTAGCGTACATCGCCCACACAAACAGCGGCAAGCGGAACCAAGTCATGCCCGGCGCGCGCATCTTGTGGATAGTCACGAGGAAGTTAATCCCCGTGAAAATCGACGAGAAGCCCGTCAGGAAGATGCCCACAATCGCCAGGCTGACCTCGCCCTTTGCGAACGAGCTGCTGTAGGGCGTGTAGAAAGTCCAGCCCGTATCAATACCGCCGCGCAAGATAGCAATGAGGATACACGCAGCACCAGCCATAAACACATACCAGCTCAGCAGGTTCAGGCGTGGGAACGCCACATCACGCGCACCAATCATCAAGGGCAACAAGAAGTTTCCGAACACGGCAGGGATGGAGGGAATCAGAAACAGAAAGATCATGATGATGCCGTGTGCAGAGAACATCTTGTTGTACACATCCGAGGTGAGCAGGTCGCCCTTGGGGGTGGCAAGCTCGGCGCGCACCACGCCCGCTGCCAAGCCACCCAACAGGAAGAAGATGCTAATGCTCACCAGGTACAGAATCGCGATTCGCTTATGGTCCAGAGTGAAGAGCCACGAAGCAAGCGTGGTTTTCCAGTTCAGGTAGTTTTGCTTCTGCCCACCCGTGTAGGTTGTCGTTGCCATAGTTCACTTCCCTCCATTGCTGGCACCCGCCAGCGATTTGATATAGGCAATCAGCTGTACCAACTGTTCTTCCGATACTTGCCCCTGATAGGGGGGCATCAGGTTTTGATAGCCTTCGCGGATCTTCGCCGCGGGGTTGAGTATCGATTCGCGAATGTAAGCCTCATCACCTTTGACAACACGCCCGTCAGTGAGTTTGATGGTGTCGCCCCAAGTTTTGGTGAGATCGGGCACTTTCACGGGCGAGTTGGGGTTCAAATGGCAAGCATTACAGCCAAGTGCCTTGAACACTTGCTCGCCTTGCTGCGCCAGCGTGAGCGTGCCTCCTGTGGCAGGGGCGGCCGCGCTGCCCGTCGTGGCAGCGGTCGCTGCAGCTGCTATCGCCCCAGGAGCGTTCTTTTCCAACCATTTCTGGAACTCGTTCTCAGGCAGCACCACTACCTTGCCGATCATTTCCGCGTGCTTGGTGCCGCAGTACTCCGTGCAGAACAAGTGGTACACCCCCGGCTTAGTGGGAGTGAAATACATCGCGTTGTAGCGACCCGGCACGGCATCGCGCTTGACGCGGAACGCCGGGATAGAGAATGCGTGGATAACATCCTGCGAGATGAGGCTCACTTTCACGAGGCGCCCTGCAGGCAGGGTGAGCATGTTGTTTTCGCGAGCCCCGTTGGGGTGCTGGCAGTGCCACATCCACTGCTTGCCGATAACAAACACCTCGTAGTAACCCTCGCGGGGCGCGTAGATGTCGGCATACAGTTTCGCTGCCCAGCCGAACATCACCATTGCAATTACCAGCGGTATCAGCGTCCACGCCAACTCGATGCGCAGGTCGCTATCCGTTGCGTTAGAGCGATCTACCGCGTTGTTGCTGGCGCGATAACGAACAGCGAGGTAGATTGCCCCAAGCAGCACGATTGTGCCGAACACAATTGCGATAGTCGTAATTGTCCAATAGAGCAGCGAGATTGCCTCGCCCTCTTTGGAGGCCGTTGGCGGAACCAAAGGAAAGTTCCACATCACTCGTTCACCTCACTTATGGTATCCGAAGGTTTGCGGCGGCGTCGCTCCAACAGCAACGCGCCCCCAATCAGAGTTGCCAAACTGAGCACCGTTATGATACCTGCCAACTGAACCACGCGCATAATCACCAAACCATAACGTCCTGTAGAAGGGTCATACTGAAAGCAGTACATTACCGCGCTCAGCACGGGGTTACCGATTTTGCCTTGTGATGACTCTGCCAGCGCGAACTTGAGATCGCGTGCCGAAAAGTCCACGCCCAACAGATAGCGCGATAGCTTGCCGTCGGGCGTGACAATCATAATCCCTGCGCCGTGCGCATATTGCTTGGTCACAGGGTCATAAGTATACTTGAACCCAACTGCGTCGGCTAGTTGCTTGATATTCTTTTCTTCGCCAACTAGAAAGTGCCAGCCCCGCTCGGCCGTGCCATGCCGATATTCTTTGGCGTAGTTGGCTTTCTTTTTAGCAGCTTGTTCGGGCGACTCGTTCGGCGCGATGCTCACTACTACCAGCTCGAACTCATCGCCCGCTTTCCAGTCCATCGCGTTGAGCGTGCGCACAAGGCTGTTGAGCACCACCGTGCAAAGCATCGGGCACTCGTAATACGCCAACACCAAAATCACCGGGCGTTTGCCAAAGTAATCGCCCAGTTTGACGATTTTGCCCGTTTCGTCCTTGAAGGTCAGCTCCAGCGGAACGCGCTCGCCGAGCTTTTGTTCAATACCGACTTGACTGGTAATGCTTTCATAGCGTTGCTTGGCAGCGGTTTCGCCGATTTCGCCCTCTGGGCGGCGATAGAGCTGCGCTGACGCCACACCGAGCGTCAGGCTCGCTACTATTAGCCCACTCCATAGACGCTTTACATAACGCATAGGCATACACGCTCCTTACTTTACTTACAGCCCCTTCTGCAGAATAAGTTCCTTGGCGCGCTCAACAGGGATACGCACCTTGCCCGTAGTCTCATCGATCACCTCATAGGTTGTGGTTTTTCGAATCTCTTCAGCATAGAACCGTTCCCAGTCGCGCATAGGGAAGCCCTGCACGCGCGGCTCTGGCGGTAGTTGGCGCTGAAATGCCTCGGGGCGCACGGAGGGCACATCCACGCGCTGGTTGGGTAAAACCCACAGGTACACAATCCACGAGATGAATAGTGTCGCGACCATCATCACGAAGATCGCCACGAGGAACTGTACCATGCGCCCAACCGATAGATCGCGCTCCTCGTAAGGTTCTTTCTGAATTATTTCCAACTCTTCCGGGTCTACCGGCTTCAACAGTTCTGCCATATCCACTCGCCTCCTTAGTGGGCTACCTCCAACAGGCGTGGCTCGTTCCTGGGCACCAAGGCACGCTTGAGCAGGTTGCCCAGCATGAAGTAAAACCATAGTCCGCCCAAGCCCACAAATGCCGCAATATCATACAGGCTAATGCTCAGCGTTTCCGACCACGCGGGTTTGATTTGCCAGAAAATCTCCACCACGCGAATCGCCAAAACAATGATAACGCCAATCAGCAGCTGCTTCGGGATCCACTTCGTGCGCGGCGCGAGGAACCAGAAAAATGGAACGAAGAACTGGAAGATCGGAATCAAGTAGGCAATGTATTGCCAGCCACCCATATTGCGCCGTAGATAGAACTGCGTGAACTCAGGCAGGTTGCCCGAGTAGATAATCAGCAGCTGCGAGAACGCCACATATGACCAGAACACGCTCAGCGTGAACATAAAGTTGCCCCAGTCGCGGCGATAGCCCTCGTAGCCCTCGTGGTAAACAATCGGCTTATACAGCGGCAGGTCGCGCCACGAAAGCACCATGTAAAGGGCAAGTGCCAGGGCGTTTAGCCCAAAGCCTGCCACCATAATCACGGCGTACATCGTGGAGAACCAGTGGGGCTGCAGCGATTGCCCCCAGTCCACCATCGCCAGCGTGTAGGTCAGCATATAAACGATGATGCCAAACGAAGCGAACGCTGTGCGCTGGCGCGAGAGCATCTCCGCCTTCACAGGATCACCCGCGGCATCTTCGGCGGAGGAACCGTCCCAGAGCTTCTTGGCAAAGTACGCCCAAACCAAGATGTATAAGATGCCCGCAATCGCAAAGCGCGGTTCGTTGAGCCACGGGCGTTTGGATTGCAGCACGGGGTCTTGCGCTACCACCTCTTTGTGAGTCCACTCAAAAATGCCGTGCACTACGAACACGTCATAGAGAATCGGGAAAAAGGCAATTAGCATCACAGGCATAAGCACCATCGCGCCCGATTCGAAAATCCGAATCAGGGGCAAGCCCCAGCGTCCACGCACGGCGTGTAGCAACAGCGCCATGCCCAAGCAGCCCAAGGTTAGCCCCATCCAGTAGAAGAAGCCGAAGTGGTAGCCTTGCATCGCGAGCTTGGGGTTGGTTGCCAAGCCCGTTGCCCACACCAGCAATCCGACTACGCCCAGCCCCAACGCGATGGGGCGTCCGCGCTGGATGCGCTGTCGAACCTCCTGTTCCGAAAGCACCGTCGTCGCTGCCATGCTCAGTTCTCCTGCGCGATTGTTTGCTGCTGGCGTTGCTTGCGTGCCATCTCCGCCTCAGCGAGTTTCTCCAAGTCTTCAGGGGCAAGGTCCTTAATGTTCGCGTTCTGGCTCAGTTGCAGCACGCGAATATATGCCGCAATCGCCCACAGGTCTTTCTCGTTTAGTTGGGGGTATTGAGGATACATGATTCCGAAGCCGTACTTGCCTGCAGCAAAGAAATAGGCAAGCGGCTGCGTATGGAGCTGCTCGCGCACGAGCGAAGGCACGGGGCGGGGCCACTGACCGCGCAAGGCAATCATGCCTTTGCCATCGCCAGCTCGCCCGTGGCAGTTGGCACAGAAGGCGTTATACTTTTCCTGCCCGTGATTGAGCAACTCGCGCGAAAGCTTCAAGGGCGGGGGCAGCTGATTGAGTAGATTCCCCTGAGCGTCTTTGCCTGTGTAAAACGGGTCGTTGGGGTCGTGTAGCTTCCCGCGCGCGATTGTGTTGGGAGGCATCGGTCGAGAGCCATCACCGTAAATCTTGCCATCAAAGCCCTTGACGGGGTCCACAAGCGCGTAGAACTCGCTGTTGTCTTGCGCTTTCACGCGCTGTTGCACCCACATATCCGTGCGACAGCCCGATAATCCGAGTGCCGTCACCCCCAGTAAGCCCGTCAATAACCAACGATGCACCTTCATTCAGGCACCTCCACAACGCTCAGCGGATTGAGCGATTGCAAAAATCGGTAGGTCTCGTCGCGATTGAACTTCGGGTCTTTGCTCTCGATGCAGACGAAGAACCGATCTGTGCTGGCGCGCACGAACTGCGGCACATTGAACACAGGGTGATAATAGCTCAGCATGCGGTTGTAGATATGTGTGCCGAAGAACGCGCCAAACGCTGCTGCCAGCACCATCCCCTCGAAGGTAATCGGCACGAAATAGGGCCAGCTAAGCAGGTCACGCCCGCCAATGTTGAGCGGATAGTCTACGACGCTCGTCCACACCTGTAGCGTGAACGCGCCGATAGCACCCAGGAGCCCGCAGATGAACACGGTCCACGGCACTTTCGCTTCTTTGACGCCCATCGCAGCGGTCAGCCCGTGAATGGGAAATGGCGTGTAGCAGTCGAAGTGGCGGTAGCCCGCGTCGCGTGTGCGGCGCGCCGCCTCCAGCAGCTGCTCTGGTGTCTCAAACTCCGCCATCAAACCGTAAAGCTTGGGCGTCGTATCTGCGTGCGCCATCACTGACCACCTCCTTGCGGGGCGGGTGCGTGTTGTGTGGCAGGCGCATGGGCATGCCCGTTATGCCCATGATAGAGCCGATACCATAGTTCCTTCAGCTCCGCCACTGCCAACATCGGGATGAAGCGAGCAAACACAAACATCATCATCACAAAGAAGCCAATCGTGCTTAGGTACAGCCACCAGTCGTTGAAGGTAGGCGTGTACATGCCCCACGCAGAAGTCTGGAAGTCGCGGTGCAAACTAATCACGATAATCACAAATCGCTCCAGCCACATCCCAATGTTCACGATGATAGAGATAATAAAGAGCGCGAGCAAGTTGTGGCGCACTTTTGGTAGCCACAGTACTTGCGGAATGATGCCGTTGCACAAAATCAGCGCCCAGAATGCGGGCCAATACGGACCGAAGAAGCGGTTGACCACCAAGAACTGCTCGAACTGCACGCCGCTGTACCAGCCGAAGAACATCTCGCACAGGTAGCCGTAGAACACAATCCACCCGGTGGCGAGCATCACCTTCGCCATCCAGTCGATGTGGTTCATTGTGATGTACTCTTGCAACTTGGGGTACAGGATTCGGAAGGGGATGACGAGGGTGAGCACCATCGCGAAGCCCGAGAAGATAGCACCTGCCACGAAGTAGGGCGGGAAGATGGTGACATGCCAGCCGGGCACGATGGAGATCGCAAAGTCTAACGATACGATGGAGTGCACCGACAGCACCAGTGGCGTGGAAAGTCCTGCCAGCAACAGGTAAGCTTGTTCCCAGCGCATCCAGTGGATGGCAGAGTTGCGCCAGCCCAGCGCGAAGATACCGTTGACTACGCGCTGCAGGTGGGTTTTGGCGCGGTCGCGCATCTTAGCAAGGTCGGGAATCAGCCCCATGTACCAGAACAGCACGGAGACGGTAAAGTAGGTGGAGACCGCCCACACGTCCCACTCCAGCGGGCTGCGGAATTGAGGCCACATCGCCAGCCAGTTAGGGATAGGAAACAGCCAATAGGCCACCCACGGTCGCCCTGTGTGAAACAGCGGGAACAGCCCCGCGCACATCACCGCAAAGATCGTCATCGCCTCGGCGAATCGGTTGATGGACATACGCCACGCTTGGCGCAGCAGCAAAAGAATCGCCGAAATCAGCGTGCCCGCGTGTCCGATACCAATCCACCACACGAAGTTGATAATGTCAAAGCCCCAGCCAACGGGCTGGTTGATACCCCACAGCCCGACGCCGTTGATTAGAAGCCACGCCAGCGCCATCACCAGCGAGGTGGCGCCGATGAAGCCTAGCCCGAACATAATCGTCCACGCCATCGGGTGGCGCTCCATCGGGATGCGCGTGATTTGCTCGGTGATGCGCTCGTAGTTTTGCGCCCCCTCAAACAGGGGGAACTCTTTTATTTGCACTTCAGGTGCTTTAATGGTCTGTTGCATGGCTTGCCTCCGCGCCACTGAGTTCTGGATGCGGGTTGTCAATTTTTGCCAAGTAGCTGGTGCGTGGGCGAGTGTTCAGCTCGCCCAAAATCACGAAGTTGTGTGGTTCGCGCTTGAGCTGGCTCACGCGACTCTCGGGATCGTTCAAGTCGCCGAACACGATGGCTTGTGTGGGGCATGCTTGCTGGCATGCGGGCACCACTTCGCCATCGCGGATGCGACGGTTCTCGCGCTTCGCCAGGATGCGCGCTTTCGCAATCCGTTGCACGCAGTAGGTGCATTTCTCCATCACACCGCGTCCGCGTACCGTCACATCGGGGTTTTGCAGCAGGTGCAGCACGGGCGACTTCATGTAGCTGTAGCGATAGAAGTTGAAGCGCCGCACCTTGTAGGGGCAGTTGTTGGAGCAGTAGCGGGTGCCCACGCAGCGGTTGTAGACCATCGCGTTCAGCCCTTCATGGTCGTGTACGGTCGCCGCGACAGGACACACCAGCTCGCACGGCGCGTTCTCACACTGCATGCACGGGATCGGCAGTTGGTAAACTTTCGGGTTCTCCACCTTGCCCTTGAAGTAGCGATCAATGCGCAGCCAGAGCATTTCGCGCCCGCGCATCACTTGGTCTTTGCCCACCACGGGGATGTTGTTTTCGGCTTGGCAGGCGACCACGCATGCGCTGCAGCCCGTGCATACCGTCGGGTCAATCACCATCGCCCACGCATAGCGGAAGTTGTCGGGATTCTCGTAGCGGTCGTACTGCCACCGCTCTGGATACATCGTAGGATGGTTGGGCGTGTAGCCCTTGCGGTGCGACTTGTGCTTGAGTTCGGGATCTTTCTTGAACTCTTCCAGCAGCCCTGTGAGGATAATCGGGCGGTGGTCGGTGCTATCCAGCTCGCCGGGCTTGCGAGTGTCCATCAGGTGGTGTTCTTCAGTACGGGCGATAGGGTACCGTTCAGCCTGCGGAATGACCTCCACGCCCGTGCGAATCCACGGCGCGTCACTGGTGCGGATGAGGTAGGCATCAAAGCCCGTACCGGAGCCTTTGCTGCCCGCGCGGGTGCGCCCATAACCCAAGTGGATGGTGATACAGTCATCGGCGTGTCCGGGAATGGGGTACGCGGCTGCACGCATCGCTTGCCCGTTCACGCTGAGGGTAATCACAGGCGCATCGCCACGCACTAAGGTGGCGTCCTCAAAGAACGCCCAAGTGCCCTTGTTGCGGCGCAGCCCCAGCTCCTCGAAGGTTTTGAGGCTCATGTAGGCAAGGTTGTCCCAGCACACGCGTGTGACGGGCTTAGGTAACTCTTGCAGCCAAGCGTTGTTGGCAAATCGCCCATCGTAGACGGTGGGGTCGGGCGCAAAGCGCACCTCGTAAGTTTTGATCCCCGCTTGCACGGGTGCGAGATTGTAGATCGGCGACTGCACCACCAGCGGCGTTTGCTTGAGCGCAACCTGCTTGACGGGCTTCGCTGTGCGGGGCAGCACGCCGTTATGCACGCCCTTGCGCCATACTGTTTCAAACTCAGTCTCAGGGGCAAGCTTGGCTTGCTTCCAGTATTCCTGAACCAGCTTGAAGGTCTCGGCAGGCGCGCCGTTGAGCTGCGCCATCACCTCCAGCGCGCTGCGCGTGTTGGGATACAGCGGGTAAATCAGCGGCTGCTGGATGGTGACCGAGCCGTCGAAGGCGCGCACATCGCCCCACACTTCAAACGGATGGCTTTCGGGCAGATGCCACACGCACAGCGCGGCAGTCTCGTCCACATACATGCCGTGGTGCACCGACAGCGGCACCTTCGGGATGAGTTCCTTGAAGCGTAGGTCTACAGGTGCGTTGTAGGCGGGGTTTACACCGCCGAGCATAATCAGCACCTCGACGGCGTTGTTGCGCAGGTCTTCCGCGAGTTGTTTGATATCTTGCATGTGCAGGGTGGGCATTTCTTCGGGCGGCGCGGTGAACACGACAGTGCGCCCGATATTGCCCAAGTGGGCGTTGATGGCGTGTGCAATTGCATGCACGGCGGGTGGTTGCGCCTCGCCCACCACAACCAAGCTTGCGCCGCGGTGTTCCATAAGGTCGCCCGCCGCGACCTGTGCCCACTTTTGTTCGGTCTCGGTGAGTTCGCCTTCAATCGCTGCCTCCACGGGCGCGCCTACGAGTTTGGCAATCTCGTACAGCAGGCGCGCGATTTTACTGGAGCGGATGGGCAGGTGCTCATCCGCCATCATGCCCGTCACCGTGAACATTGGCTCGGCAACATAGAGGCGGTTCATCGTGGGGTTCTCTTTGCGCACGCGCCTGCCATCGGCAAACTCACGAGCGTAGCGCACGGCGCCTGGCTCGCTGTAGAGCAGGTCGCTATCCAGCGCGACGATTACCTTTGCGCCGTGCAGGCGATAGATAGGGTTGAGCCACTCGCCAAATGCCAAGCGAGTGCCCTCATACACATTGTCACGATTGATGGGTTCATACTGATACCACTTTGCCTGCGGGTAGGTCTGTAGGAACTTTTGGATTTGTGCTGCCAGCGAGGGTGACACGACGCGCCCTGTGAGGATTCGGATTCCCGCCCCGCCTTTGGCGGCTTGTTGGCTGAGCGCGCTTTGGATTTCGGTGTCAAACGCGCGCCATGTTTCTGGACGCCCAAACCGCAGCACGGTTTGCGAGCGGTCAGGGTCGTACAGGTCTAAAATCTGTGCCTGCGTGATGGCATCGGTGCTCCCGAGGCTGGTGGGATGGTCAGGGTTGCCTTCCAATTTGATGGGGCGTCCTTCGTACACACGCGCCAGCACGCCGATGCCATAGCCGTTGCTGAGCACGGCGGTGGCGTAGTAGTTGGAGACGCCCACGATGCGGTCTTCGGGCGTTTTGGGGCGCGAGATGATGGGTCCTTGCGGCTTGTAGCCGCACGCCGACAGCCCCGCCAGCGCCATCGACGCGCCCATGAGCTTAAGGAACTGCCGGCGGCTCACAAAGTCGCCCAGCGGCGCCGCCTGACGCGGAAATTCCTGCTTGAGGATTTCCTCAAACTCAGGGTTGCCCTCTAGCTCATTCAGGCTGCGCCAAAACTGCTCGCCGATGCCTTGCTGCTGTTCGCGTTTGGTTTCCATCGCTCCTCCTCACCGATGGCAAATCGAGCAGTCGCTCAGTTGCTCCTTATGAATGTTGTAGTGCTTTACCAACAGCTTGCCCAGCTCCAGCTGGTTGCGCGGGATGTTGTTGGGGTCATAGGGGATGCCGTATTTATCCAACATCGCCTTCATCTCCTCTTGGGTGCGTGGCGTCTGGTAGTACATGTTGAACACTTCCTCTTTCGGGCGGATATACTTCTCAGGGTTGCGATGGCACTCTAGACACCACTGCATCGAAAAGGCTTGCGACTTGTGGGTCAGGTGCATTTTCTCAATGCCCTGATGGCAATTGGCACAGCTGATACCCTTGTTTACATGCGCGCTGTGGTCAAAGTAAACGAACTCAGGCAGGTTGTTGACCTTGTACCACACCAGCGGTTTGTTGTTGTTATAGCTATCGCGCACAGGCTCCAGCAAGGGGCTATTCGTCCAGATTTGGGAGTGGCAGGTCATACACACTTGAGTGGAAGGTACACCTGCGTGCGCTGATTGAGTTACAGACCAATGGCAATAGCGACAGTCAATGCCTAGTTCCTCATAGTGGTGCTTATGGCTGAAGGGCACAGGCTGGTCGGGGGGTTCGCCGACCTTTGTCCACCACGCCGAGCGGGTAATTGCCGAGCCGCCTAACGCTAGCCCCACAATCGCAAGCAATCCGCCAACCACTAAGGAACGCGCTATCGTGTTATGATGCCGCTTAAAGACCTGCGCCATAATGTTCACCTCGCCTGCTTAGCGTGGGGGTTCGCGACAGGCACAACAATTCCTGCCTGTGCTCCGCTTGTGATGAAAAGCACAATCTTAGCCACGCTAAGCGTTTTTTCCATAAAAAATCACTGGGAGGGCCTTGCGTAGACGAACAGCGTTGTTGCCTGCCTCGCCTGCGCAAAACCTCCACTACGGGATATATTACCTCATGTCGGCGCGGATTGTCAAGAGGCTTAGGGGCAGTTTGTGAAGCGTTTCACGGAGTTGAAGGGCAAGCGTTCCATATCAGTTGCGAACTTATGAGATACCTCGCCCTCGGCTCGAGATGACGCGCACACCTTCGCACAAGAAAAGCTCTGTCATTCCAACCAGAGCAAGGAACCTCACCCATTTGCTCTCGATACGAAGTCACTTGGGTTTAACGCATTCCTGACAAGGATCCATCGTTTGGGTTCCCGGCGCGCTTTGCGTGCGGATTTTCCATTTCTGCCCCCTCCGCAAGGTTCCCCTCGTGAAAGGGGAACTGAACTCTGAACGGTTTCCCCTACCGTGTAGAGAGAACCTCAAGGAGGGGGTTTTGGGAAAATCAGGCAACTGCTTTGGCAGTTGAGGCTGCCTCCTATACCTTTGCCAGTTGACATATTCCTCCAAAAGCATAAGCGTATAAAGTCATCCGCAAAACAATAGGCATCTCATACTGTAACCCAGACCACCCTTGACAACCACTCCCATTTTGGAGTATAATTCGCCACAGAAAACTATTTTCCGCCGGAGGGAGCGCATGAACCGACTAACAGAAGGACTTAAAGCCGCAGGGCTGCGCCTCACACCGCAGCGCGTCGCCATCTGCAAAATCTTGGAGGAAAGCAAAGACCATCCCACCGCCCTCATGATTTACCATCAACTGCTGCCGCAGTTTCCAACACTGAGCCTCGCTACTGTGTATAAGACCCTCAATGTGCTAAAGTCAATGGGGTTGGTACACGCGCTTGGTGACGCAGGCGACGGCGCGGAGCACTTTGATGCTGACCTAACCCCTCACATCAATCTCGTTTGCACCAAGTGCCACCGCGTGGTGGATTTCGATGAAGCGCGCATCCAAGAGATACAGCGCGTGGTGGAGCAGCGCTCAGGCTATGTCATCCAGGGGGCGCGGATTGTGTACTACGGGCTATGCCCCCAGTGTCGTGCTAACGGTTCGCTGAAGGAGAGCGCGTGATGGGCATCGTGCGGAGCATTCAGAGGCGGTTGGCGGAAGCCGATTCGTGCGCCGACGAGATGGCGAAAGTCGCTCGCGCCTACGCGGGCATTTGGCGCATCCGTTATGAGTATCGCAACAACCTCGTGGAGGTAGAGTACGATCCGCGCCTGATGAGCACGGAGGAGGCACAACGCGCCGCAGAGCCTCTGCTTCGCGAGTTAGGGATTCGTATTCCTACCTGTCGCTTGCGCGACCCTAGCGAGGGCTTGTGCGCCGCCTGCCCCAGCATCCAACAGCATGGCAAACGCTGGCAACTGGACGGCGTGGTCTACCGCGCAAGCTTCGACGGCAACGCGCTTGTGCTGGAGCAAGAACACGCCCCCACCGAGCCGACCCATCGGCTGCTGCGCCGCGTGAAAGCGATTGAGCGCCCCACCCCACTGTGGCAAAGTCGCGCCTTTTGGGAGCCTGTGTTGTCCGTACTGACTCTGTTGATGCTCATTGTGGGCGGGCTGCTGCGCTGGCAAGAGCAAATCGGGCTGGCAAACCTCGCCTATGCTGTCGCCTACCTAGCGGGGGGCTACTTCGGTGTGATTGACGGCTATCAGACCCTGCGCGAACGACGCCTTGATGTGAACTTCCTGATGATAACAGCCGCTATCGGCGCGGCGATTGTCGGCGAAGCCTCCGAAGGAGCGACGCTGCTGTTTCTGTTCTCACTTTCCAACACCCTACAAAACTACGCGTTGGCGCGTAGCCGCCGCGCCGTGCGCGCCCTAATGGCGCTCCAACCCGATACCGCCCTGCGCATCACCCCCGCAGGCACCGAAACCGTGCCCGTAGAAGAACTCCAAGTGGGCGACCGCGTGCTTACCCGCCCTGGCGACCGCATCCCCACCGATGGCGTCGTGCTAAGCGGTGAGTCGCATGTGGATCAATCTCCCATCACGGGTGAAAGCATCCCCGTGCATAAAGCCCCCGGCGATGTGGTGTATGCAGGCACCATCAATGGCAACGGCACCTTGGAGATCGAAGTGCGCGCGCCCGCCACTGAAACCCTGCTGCACCGCATCTTGCAGTTGGTCGAGCAAGCCCAAGAGCAGAAGGCACGCACCCAACGCTGGCTGGAGCAGTTTGAACAGCGCTATGCTTTAGCGGTTATCGGGGGCGCGGCGTTGGTGGCAATTGGGCTGCCTGCGCTTGGCTGGAGCTTCAGCGACGCCTTCTACCGCGCGATGACCCTGTTGGTAGTTGCCTCGCCCTGTGCGCTGGTCATCAGCACCCCTGCAACCTTGCTTTCTGCCATCGCCAACGGGGCACGACGCGGTATTCTGTTCAAGGGCGGCGAACCGCTGGAACGATTGGCAGCCGTGCGGGCAATCGCCATCGACAAAACAGGCACTCTCACCGAAGGCAAACTGGTGTTCACGGAAATGGTGACGTTACCAAACGCCTCAGAAGCCGAAGCGTGGCAGGTGATTGCCGATCTGGAATCGCGCTCCGAGCACCCGTTGGCGCAGGCGTTGTTGCAAGCGGCTGAAGCCCACGGCTATCAGCCCCGCCCTGTGGCACGCGTGGAAGCCGTGCCCGGCAAAGGCATCACCGCCACATTCCACGATGGCACTGAAGCGCGTATCGGCAACCCGCGCCTGTTTGAGGATATTGGGGTGCCTGAGGAAGTTCAGCAAATCGTGCAACGCCTTCGCGCGGCAGGCAACACCGCGATGATTGTGTGGGCAAACGGGCGATTTTTGGCGGTAGCTGCGGCAGCTGATAAGGTGCGCCCCGAAGCTGCCGAGGCAATCACGCAATTGCACCAGCTGGGCATCCCCTGCGTGGCGATGCTCACAGGCGATGCGGAGCCGATCGCCCGCGCCGTTGCTCAGCAAACGGGCATTGACCGCGTCTATGCAGACCTACTGCCCCACGAAAAACTAGATGCCCTGCGCCAGCTAAACGCTGAATGGGGTGCCACCGCGATGGTGGGCGATGGTGTGAACGACGCCCCTGCCCTTGCCGCCGCCGAAGTGGGCATCGCGATGGGTGCAGGTACCGATGTTGCCTTAGAAACCGCTGACGTCGCCCTGGTGGGCAACGACCTCACAAACCTCCCCTATGCCGTTGCCCTCAGCCGACGCGCGATGCAAGTGCTCAAGCAAAATCTGATTTTCGCCACAGCCGTTATCGCGGTACTGGTGGTGCTCACTTTCGCTGCCAACTTGCGCCTGCCGCTGGGCGTGGTGGGGCACGAAGGTAGCACGCTGATCGTGGTGGCAAACGGGCTGCGGTTGCTCTGGTTCCGCCCCCGCCAGCAACGGTAAAATCAACTCACAGCGCAACATGGCTTTTTAGCGCAGCCATTCTAGCTGCGGGGTGTGTGTACGCCTGATCAGCGTGCCAACACACGCGCTGCGCCCAAAAACCCTATCACCAGCAGCCCCAAAATGCCCACCATCACGATCCACCCCAACCAGCGGCTCCACCGCGTCTCTGCGCGACGCTCCAACGGCACTGCCTCATGGCGCATGCGCGTATCTTTGCCAAACAGAAACACAAAGTAAAATCGTGTCCACAAAAACGGGATCACGCCGCGCACATCCAGTAGGTGGCGGCGATGATACTGGTACAATGACTGTTTGAGCCGCTGATACTGCTCAGGCGTAAGCGACTGCAACAAATCAGGCGGTAGCGCGCGAAGCAAGTGCAAAATATATACATCTTGTGGCTGCTCGGCGGACTGCTCCCCCTCAAACGCCTCTCGGACAATCCACAAAGGCGGTTTCTCCTCTGGCTCAGGTTGACGCGCTGGATACGCCATACCGCCAATTATCGGCACAGACTGGCTCAGGTATAATCCCTGCGTGCGCACGGCGGTAGAGACGGTGGAGCGTTGCTTGCAACTGATGGAGCGCTACCAGCTCCAAACGCTGGAGATTAGCGTGGGCGAGACGCATCTGAGGATTGAACGCGCTGAGCTTGCGTCTGCGCCACAGGTCGCGCTTGTCGCACCGCCTGCGGAATCCACACCCTCCGAAGCCCCTGATTGGATTCCGATTGAGGCGCCGATGACAGGCATGTTCTATCGCGGACCCTCACCCAACGAGCCACCCTATGTTGAAGAAGGCGACCTCATTTACGAAGGGCAAACTATCGGGCTGATTGAAGCGATGAAGGTGTTCAACGAAATTCCTTCGCCTGCTACCGGTGTGGTGCGACGGATCGTCGCGCAGAACGCTACTTTAGTGCAGCAAGGCGAGGTGCTGATGCTGCTGGAGCCACCCGAATGAGCAAAACCCTTCGCTTGGCAATACTGGGCGCGGGCACGGTGGGCGGCGGCGTGCTGACCCTGCTTCGTGAAAACGCCGACCTCCTGTACGCCCAAACAGGCAAGCAGTTTGTGGTGCGCCATGTAGTTGTGCGCGATCTTAGCAAGCCCCGCGCGGTTTCCATTGCCCCGCAGGTGCTGACCACCGACGCGCAACGCGCCATTAGCGACCCCCGCGTGGACGTGGTGCTGGAGCTAATGGGCGGCTTGGAACCCGCGCGCACGCTTATCCGTGAGGCATTGCTGCACGGCAAGCATGTGATTACCGCCAATAAGCTGGTAATAGCTGTGGCAGGCGACGAACTCATCCGCTTGGCGCAAAAACAGCGCGTGCGCCTCCTTTACGAAGCGAGTGTGGCAGGCAGCTTGCCGATTCTCACCGCGTTGCAGGGCGCGTTGGGGGGCAACCGCATTACGCGCATCGTGGGCATCGTCAACAGCACCACCAACTTCATTCTGCGTGAGATGGAGCACGCCGTTGAGGCAGGCGAACCCGCCGAAGACGCCTACGCCAATGCCCTACGCAAAGCGCAAGAACTCGGCTATGCCGAAGCCGACCCCACCAGCGATGTGGAGGGCTACGACGCCCAGTACAAAACCGCAATCTTAGCGCGGCTGGCGTTCCTTCAGTATGTGCCTGTGGAAAGCGTCTACCGCGAGGGCATCACCCATCTCAGCGGGCGCGATCTTCTCTGGGCAACCCGCCTGCAGATGGGGCTGAAACTTTTGAGCATTACCGAACGACTACCCGACGGTAGGCTGTGTGCTCGTGTGCATCCCACGCTGCTCCCGCGCGAGCATCCCCTGTATGCCGTGCGTGGGGCGTTTAGCGGTATCTGGCTGCAGGGCAACGGCTTCCAAGAGATGCTCTTTCACGGTTTTGGAGCAGGTGCTCGCGCCACCGCCAGCGCGGTCGTCGGCGATCTAATAGAAGTCGCCCGCCATCCACGCCCACTCAGGTTCGAGGACCCCTCTCTCCGCGCGGGCGAAACCGCCCCGCTCGAAACGCTGTCTATGCGCTACTACCTGCGCCTCACCGCGTCCGACGAGACAGCGCTGCGCCTCGTGCGTGAAACACTACACGCGCTTGGCGCCGAGCTACACCCTGCTGAATCCCTCGCGAATGGTATCGAACAAGTGGCACTTACCCCCATGCTCAACGAGGGCGAGTTCCAAGCTCGCCTTACCGCTTTGCGCCAGCAAACAGGCGTGCAGATTCAAGTCATTCGAGTGCTGTAGCCACGATGGTAGGTATAATTCGCTTCGTGCAGGGCAACTACTCTTCTCTGCTCGTGCGGTACCGTTCACTTCGTGCAGAGGGGCATGCACCCCGCGAGGCGTGGCAGCAAATCAAGCAAGCATTCCTTGCAGAAAGTACCGCGACAAACCCTGAACAAGCCTGGAAAAATGCCAGTGGGCGGGCATTTGAGCAAGTCAGTGCAGAGGAATTCGCCAAACAGCTCGAAGAACTCAAAATCTATCAGTGCAAGCCTGGAGTGATATTAAGGAACAGCTTGTCAAACGCATCCTTAGCGAAACCTTGTGGTTGCGAGGCGAATTGCAGGAACCTTACATTGCCGAATCACGAGTGGATTTTGTGGCTTTCGAGCAAAGTGAAGGGCGCCCTATTCGCGTGATTGCAGTTTATAGTTGCAAGGCTTCGCTTCGTGAGCGGTTCCAGCAAGATCTGTACTGGGCGGAAAAGTTTCGCTCCCGAGGCATTCGCTTTTGCTTTATTACCCTCGACAACGATGGGGTACTACTTTAAGCCGCTACACAAGGCACGCTGAGCAGCAAGCAAGCCAAAATGGCGCTCGCCCTCTACGACAAGGTTTACTTGCTTACGGAAGAACCTATCCGGTATCATCAGCGCATTTTACGCCCCATCGACTCGCTGGGGGAGGACCTGCACCGATGGCAGCAAGCAGATTAGCCGTTTCCCAAGCGCACTTTGAAGGGCTGACACCCAACCCGAGTTAGGCGTTTCAGGAACTCACCCAGAAACAAACAAACTACGCCACTCACGGCTACCATCGTTACCCCGCCAAGTTCATCCCCCAACTGGCAGCCCGCCTCATTGAAGAATATTCCTCACCTAACGACTGGGTCGTAGATCCTTTTATGGGGTCGGGCACCACACTCGTGGAAGCGAAACTATTAGGACGCCCCAGTGTAGGCACCGACATCAATCCCGTTGCTCACCTTATCGCACGAGCGAAAACCCAAGCCATCGAACCAGAATACCTTGCGCAAACCATTGAACAAGTGCTAAGCTCGCTTTACAACACGGCTCAGCCAAGCCTCTTCGAAGAGCTACTGGAAAAAACTGCCATAAGCCCCCCAGAATGGCACGAACGCCTCCGCTACTGGTTCCCCGAGAGCGCCCTCCAGCAACTGGCACAAATCCAACATGCAATCAACCGCATACCCGACGATTCCGTACGCACATTCCTCGCATGCGCACTTTCGCATATCTTAAAAACCGTCTCATTCTGGCACAACCGAAGCGTGAAACCGATACGCAAACTTAACAAAACCACTCCTGACGCACGTGTAGCGTTCCAGAAACACCTCAAGCGAATGGCACGGGGTAATCGCGAGTTTTGGGAGTTGCTGACCCTACACTCAAGGCTGGATGTGCCTACCCTTCCCCACTGCGCCGATGCGCGTACGCTCCCACTTGTCGACGAATCGGCTACCCTCGTCGTAACCTCGCCACCGTATGTCACCAGCTACGAGTATGCGGATCTCCATCAGCTAAGTGCCCTTTGGTTTGGCCGGACAAGCAACCTGCAAGAGTTTCGGCAAAGATTCATCGGGCGCACCAACAACAACCACGCGAGAACCCTCGAGTTAGGGTCAACCCTCGCGGAACGAATCGTGGCTCAACTTGCTGAAATTTGCCCACGAAAAGCACGTGAAGTCGCCCTCTATTTCAGCGAAATGGCTACCTGCTTCGGCGAAATGCGACGTATTCTGAAACCCGGCGGCTATGTCTGTATCGTAATCGGCAACACGAACCTGTGCGGCGTGGAAGCGCAAAACGCGCAGGTTTTCACGGAACAGCTCGATGCACTCGGCTTTTCCATTGAGCGCGTCATCCTGCGCGAAATTCCGTCCAAAATCCTTCCGCGTACACGCGACAAAACAACAGGCAAGTTCGCCAAAACCGAAGAAGCGAACTACATCGCTTACCCAACAGAATATATTCTCGTGGCTCGGCGTGCTTGTTCCTAAATCGAGTATAATACGCTTCGTGAACCGCCTGGTGGGAATTGAAACCGAGTATGGTCTATATGTGGAGGGGCGTGGGGTCGCCGACCAAGTGATGGAGGCGATGAACCTGCTGCGCAATTGCCCGTTTCCCGCGGTTAGGGACTGCTGGGATTACCGCTTGGAAGACCCGCGACGCGACATGCGTGGCTTCCGCGTGGAGCAACTCGCCGTAGACCCTGCCGATGCTCAAATTGAGCGCGAGCACCCCATCACCCTCTCCGAGCGCGAAGTGCGTAATGACCATGTGCTTACCAACGGCGCACGCCTCTACAACGACCACGCTCACCCCGAATACGCCACCCCCGAGTGTCGCCGCCTAATGGACCTTATCGCTCACGACAAAGCTGGCGAACGCATCTTGCTGGCTTGCGCCCGAGCCTACGCTCAAAAAGCAGGTACCACCGTCAAACTTTACAAAAACAACACCGATTACCACGGCAGCAGCTACGGCACCCACGAAAGCTACCTCCTGACCCGCGAGATACCTTTTGACACCTTAGCCACCACGATGATGCCGTTTTTGACCACACGGCAAATTTTCGCGGGCGCAGGCAAAGTGGGCGTGGAGGTCAACACCACCCCGCGCGTGCCGTACCAGATTAGTCAACGCGCCGACTTTTACATGGACACGATGAATGTAGAAACGCTCTACCGCCGTCCGATTTTCAATACCCGCGACGAACCCCACGCCAAAATGCGCTACTATCGTCGGCTGCATGTCATCTGCGGCGACGCCAACATGAGTGAGTATGCCACCGCGCTCAAAGTAGGCACTACCGCACTCGTGCTGGACTTGCTGGAAGAGGGCTGGGCAATCGACTTTTTCATTATTGAACCTGTGCGTGCTGCGCAAAGCATCTCGCGCGACCCCGACGGCAAGTGGCTTGTGGAAACCGACGCGGGCGTGATGAGCGCGATTGATATCCAACGCCATTATCTTCAGGCAGCGCACACTCGGTTTGCAGGTCGCGACGCCGAAACCGACTGGCTGCTGCGCGAATGGGAAACTGTGCTCGACCTGTTGGAAACCGAACCCGAGCTGCTCAGCAACCGCTTGGATTGGGTCGCCAAACGCCAGCTGCTTACCCTGTTTGCCGAAACCGAGGGCATCGCACTGGATGACCCCGTAATGATTGCCCTCGACTTGGCGTATCATGATATAGACCCTGCCGAGGGGCTATACTATGCCTTAGTCGAGCAAGGGCGTATGCAAACTTTGGCCAGCCCCGAGGCAGTGGAACTGGCAATGCGCCAGCCGCCAGCAGATACACGGGCGTACATTCGAGGTTTGGTGGTTGAATGCTACCCATCACAAGTGGAAAGCCTCAACTGGGAGCGTATCATCCTGCGCAACGAGGAGCAAACCGTGCGGCTGGACTTGAGCCAGCTGCTGGGCAATCTGCGCGATTTGAACCGCCGTCTTACGGCGGCACAAAGCATCACCGAGTTCGTGCAACTATTGCAATCGCCCCACAGGGCGAGCGAAACCAACAAGGAGGCACGCAATGATACTGCAGGCTGAAGAGCGCGTCCGACGCTCAATACCAACTGAGCCGCTGACCCGCCCTGGCGGCGACGGCGACGGTCCAAGCCGTCCCGATGTGAAACGACCCGACACCAACGAGTTGCTGCGGCGTATGCGTCGCGTTGATCCTGAGCAGGCGCGTCGCTACCGCCAACGCAGCGGCGAATAGCTACCAACCTCAACATTAGCGCCTTGCTGATAAGCAGAGCTAACGCAGGTCGACTTAGTCGGCAGCACGGGAACGGCACGCCCCATGAACCATCGCACCAAAAGATGAACAACTAAAGCCGTTCCTGTGCATCATAAGCCTGCTCGTGCAGGTTATGCAGTGTTAGTATTTTCTCAACGACTCGTTCGCGAGACGCGAACGCTACAAAATAACGAACGGAAAAGACTCGTTTACGACCATGCGGACACATATAGGCGACTTTTTTGAATTATTGCAACGCTATCAGGCGCAAACGGGCGTACGCATCCCCATGTTGCAGCCCTTAGAAACGCCCGCTCACACCCCGAACAGCGCGCCGGAAGTGCACGGCACAACAGTTATCGCCCTGAAGTTCAAGGGCGGCGTGCTGAATGTGGGCGACCGACGCGCCACCGCCGCGAACGCCGTGATGTACGACCGCGCCGACAAGATTGTTCCGTTAGACGACTACACGCTGATTGCCATCGCTGGAGCATACGGGCGTGCGATGGAGGTCGTGCGGTACCTGCGCCACGCCTTCAAGTACTACGCCCGCAGTCAGCTGCAACCAATGAGCCTCGATGGCAAACTGCAAGAAGTTAGCCGTGTCCTCTCGGCAAACCTGCCGAATGCTTTGGGCGGTATCGGGCTGTTCGTGCCCATCCTCAGCGTGTACGATCCCGACCAAGACCGCGGACGCATCTTCTTCTTCGATATCAGTGGGGCGCGGTTTGAAACCCCGGAATACGGCGCCGCTGGCTCGGGCGCGGAACGCATCCGTGGTGTGTTTGATTACATTACCAAAACCAAAGGCGCCTTCAGTGAGCGACCGCTGGAAGAAGTGCTGCGCGAGGCGATCCTGCTGCTCGACATCGCCGCCGACTTAGACGCTGCCACTGGCGGTATAGATAAAGTATTGCCTACCGCCCGCTACGCTACCCGCGAGGGCGTGTTCGAAGTGCCCGAAGAGACTATCCGCGCGATCGTGCAATCCATCCGCACAGGAGGCAACGCCTGATGCTAACCCCTTACGATTTTCAGGAGAACCTTCAGCAGCGCGCCCAATATATTCGCAACCGTTTGCGCGCAGGCAGCCCCGTCATCGGCATCAGCTACGACAACGGCATTATGCTATTGTCGTTCAAGCGACGCGGGCGCAAAGTGTTCGAAATCTATGACCGCTTGATGTTCTCTGCCATTGGCAACCAAGCCGATGTGGAGAATCTGCGCTTGGCAGCGATTGACTTCTCGCATCAGGAGGGCTTCGTGCGCAGCCCCGACGATGTGACGATCCAGCGCGTGGTGGGCTTTGCGCTTTCGCCCGCGCTCAAAAAAGCGTTCGGCGACCCGCTGACAGCGCCGTTTGTGGTGCGCGCGCTGTTTGCAGAGCTGCACGATACCCCCGAACACGACTTGTTCTACACCCTCAACTACGATGGCGAGTTCCTGCCCTACGAGCGCTTTGCCGTGATTGGCGGCACGGCAAATGCCGAGGAGCAAGCCACACGCTATTTGGAGGCGAACCTCAGTGGCGTGCCTACTTTTGAGAGCAGCGTGCCGGTGGCGCTGACCGCGTGGGGCATCGCCTATGAGGCGGCGCAACTGGAAGAGGCAGACGGCGTTTCGGAAGAGGCAGGGCGACGCCGCCTGCGTGAACTGCTTGCCGAGGGGCAGCTGGAAGTAGGCATCTTAGAGCGGCACACCTTGCGCGAGAACCGCTTTCGCCTCGTGCCCCACGAGCAGATAGAGCCGTTCCTGCAACGGCTGTAGCGCTACTGGCGTGCGGTCGTCAGCGAAAGCCCAAACAGCACCGCACTCGGGTTGCGTCGCCAGAACACGAACGGCTCAATACAGCGGTCGCGCCAGCCCACCAGCAGCTGCACATCGTACAGTTCGCGGCCGTCGAGGTCAAACTTCAGCAATGCGCCCACACGTGCGTTGCCTTGTTGGTATTCTGCACGAAAACTGGCTTCGCGCCGGGCGCGTATCTGCTCCGACAGGAAGGGGCTGGTGTGGCGCGTGGAGGTTTGCGCATAGCCCGCCATTAGGGTTAGTTGCTCGCGAGGTTGCCACACTATCTCCAACTGGGGGCGTAGCCACTGGTAAGTATCGGCGATGCCTTGATAGCGCGTCAGGCTACTCCACAGGCGCAGCTGGAGCTGCACGCTTTGGTTTGTCCACAAAGGCTGAAGCCATTCGCCTTCAAAGCTCAGGCGTTCGCGTGTGGGGGTATGCTGCCCATCTATCCGCTCGCTAAGGCTGCCATAGCGTAGGCTTACCTCGCCCGTGCCCGTTCGCGCCCGCATCGGCACGATTAGCCCCAGTTCGCGTCGCGAGACGCGTAGGCGCTCGCGTGGGGCAAATAGCGGGCGTATATCCGATGAATACTCCACGCGCACGGTGGGGGCGGGGCGTGTCTGGGTGCGCTCAGGGCGTGCGCGCAGGTTGTACAGTGGCGACTGTTCAAAGCGTAGGCGTAAGTCGGGGTCACCAAGGCTGGGCTCGCCTTCGCTGAGAGCCGCACCTCCTATCAAGCGCAGTTCAGGCACCGCGTGCAGGTAGCTTACTATTCCACCTTGCATCACCAAGCGATCGCCGATGGGCAACTCCACCCGCATGCGCAGCCCCCACCCTGTCTCGCGTGCATATACGGGCGATGGCATACTCACAATCTCGGCGGTCTCGCGCAGGCGCAGTGTGAACTGAGGCAAGCTCAGCACTTGCCTGCCGTAAAGCACGAGGCGGGCGTTGCTGACTGTAAGGCGCGCCCCTTGACGCAATCGTATTCGCCCTGCCTGCACGCGAATGGGCGGGCGAAACGGATCGCAGGTGGAAACCGTCGCTTCGCGGGCAGAAAAATCACCGAGGTCTCCTTCCAGCACAGCGGCGCGGACATAAACCCCCAACACCTCGGCTTGCACACCTTCAAACCGCCCCCGCTGCAATGCGTAGAAATAATCAATGCGCTCGCCTTGCAACACACCTTCAGGGGCGAAGAAACGGAACGGTGCGTTCGCACGCACGCGCTGCTGTTGCGCGTCTACAGCGAACTGTTCGCCCTCAAGTGTGCGCCCCTGGTATTCCATCATGACGGCGCCCGAGAGGTTGAGCAGCAACGTGCCCTCGTTAGTGCGGATAACCTCGTAGGTAAGGGCACGGATGGTAAGCGCCTCCTCGGATTGGGGAGCGCCGACGGTGAGTAGAAACGCCGCCCCGCAACCGATCGCGAGGCGGCGCAATTGGGTGGTTATCTGGCGCGTGGATGGAAATTGCATCCGCCGCGCCGATTATACCCGTTTAGTCGCGGTCGGGATCATAGGGGCTCGGGTAGAAGCGCGGTTGCAGGGCAGCCCCGTAGATGTTGCCCACGCCGTTGCGCGTGCTGCTCCAGAACAAGAGCAACGCCTCATCCAGACCGCCGTACTGGTCGTTGAATAGGCTGCGCGAGATATCGCGGAACTCCAAGTTTGGCATTGCCCACAGGTAAAGTTCGTTGGTGGGCAGGTCAATCGGCACAGGTGAGGTGTACTCAGGCTCCGCGCCCAGCCCGCGTGGCAGGTTGCCCTCATCAATCCAGCGGATGATTTGGACCTCCTCTTGCTCCACGATGCGCCCGTCTGGGGTGCGGGTTAGGTAGCGCACGCGCACCTGCTTGCCAAGGTCTTGCGCGGTGAAGTAGATGTTGCCGCGTTGCGCATCGTACTCGTAGAAGCCAAGTGCCGCGCCGGGGGCGTTCACGCCCACAAGCTGCACTGTGGCGTGGTTGGTGCCTTGAAGGAGCGTGGCACTGGCATCCAGCGGCAGCTGTCCGCGAACGGTTAGAATCGGTGCATTTAGCCGAATGCCTGGGCGCAGGGTCTTGAAGAAGAAACCGCCTGTACTATTGGGGGCGGGGCTGCTGCGTCGGAAGAAGACCCACACGCGATCCACCGTTGGGCGGTCGTCAGGGCTGCACACGCGGTTGAAGTCGCCCTTGCGCACAGGCGAGTCGGCTAAGCGCGTGGTAGCATGGCGCGGGTTGAGCGTGCGCTGAAACACCACACGCACCTGCCCGTAAGTGCCTGCGGAGCCGGGCGCAGGCTCGTTTAGGCGATAAACGCGCGGGCGGTAGGTTACTGTCACGAGATCGCGTGCACGCGGTGCCATATCTACAAAGCGTATTGTGCCCGTGGCAGGGTCAACCACAACGCGCCCGCGTGGGACAAGCGTGTTGCCGCTTACCTCGTTGTAGGCAAACACCAGCAAGCCCGTTTGGGTGTCAACTGCTGGTTGTTGCAGGCGCAACTGGGCAGGATTGGCAGGGTTGCGCTCCAGCAGGATTGACCTGCCGTTGACCTTGATATCTAAGTCTGGGTTGTTGGGGTCGCGGTTCCAGTCGCCAAACAGGGCGACCCAGTCAAGGTGGCGTGTGCGCCACACATTTTGGTTGGGGTCTTTGCGCGCCACCTCATCGGTGATGGCAGCGATGTAGCGTGGCAGCAGAGCATCGGTGATGGCTTCGCGTGCCTGACGGTCGGTCAGGGGCACTAACTGGCGTGTGAACGGGTTGATGTAGAAGCGTTGCATAAGCACTTCAGGCTCACTCTGGTCGCCCACGGTGCCCACGAAGAACACATCTGCCAGCAGCACGAAACCACTTGCCAAGTTGCTGGGGTCAGCTGCCACACGGTAGATGTTCGCGCCGACGCTCTCCACCGAGCGCACGATGCTCGACAGCGGCACGCGCTGTTCCGAGGGCAGTCGACGCACTGATTGCCAATCCGTAAACAGGTCGTTGGGGGTAGCGATGGTGAAAATACCGCTGCGCCCCGCAGGTGCTGCCACATAGAACAGCCAGTGTCCAACCCCCGTGATGCCAGTGATAGCAAGGCTGCTACGCGGCACAACGGGGTCCAGTGGCACGGTTTGCGGGTTGCCCAAAGGCAGCCCTGTGGCAGCGTCGAGGCGCACATAGAACAGCAATTCGTAGCGTTGATTGCGCACCACTACTTCGCCCGTCCAGAAGAGGAACGGCGCGCTGCCGGTGAAGTAGACAAACGGGCGATGATGTTTGATTGTGGCGATCTCAGATGCGGTCAGCGGGCGGTTCAGCCCCAACGCGGTGGCAAAGAGGGTGCCGTTGGGATCGTTCGGATAGGGTCCGAACAGTTCGCCCCACCAGCGGTCCGCGGAGGCAGGTTCCCAACCGTTGGTCGCACGCACTCCGTCTTGGTTGCGGTTGATGTTCCAGTTCAGCGTGGATTTGTACAGGTAGAAGCTGTCGGGACGGTTGGCTGGGTCGAAGCGGTTGCTTGCCCAATAGAGGTGCAGCCTACCCGTGTTGGGGTCGCGGAACGCCGCGGGGGTGAGGTCGCTGACGCGCAGCGCGTTGGGGGGCGGCACATCATCAATCATTGGGCGAACCCCGCGGTTGGTGCTGCCTGTGAGTTGCGTTTCGCGCACGCGCACCACCAAGCGCATGGGCGGCACCGCAAAGCTCCATCCTTCCTGCACCACGCCTGCGCCCTGATTGGGTGGGCCGTTGTGTTGGTAGGGCGCCACGAGCTGCGAATAGACGCCCAACGGTTGGAACGGCGGGATGGCGATTGAAACCAATGGCTTGCGCGGGAGCGGCACTTCCACATTGGCTGGGCGGCGCGGCGGAATCGCAGGAATGCCCAACACGGTGGCGGTGTAGTCGCCCACCTGCGGCTTCTGTAATACGGGAAACGGTTGGTTGAGGGTGGGCGTCCAGAACGGGTTCGGTTGGGGCCAGAAGCGCGGATCCAAGGTGCTGACCACCGTCGTCCACACTGGGATGCGCGCGAAGAAGGCTGCAGTATCGGAGTAGAGATACTCCGTGCCTTGAGGCGTGCCAAACGCTTTGCCCAAGTACACAGGGAACAAGTTGACATTGCCTTCGTTGCGTACGGTGAAGGGCTTCCAGAAGGGCTCAAACAGGGGGTTGTCGGGGCGGAACAGCGAGCCGGCATTGTTGGCAAACAGCGTGCCCCAGTTGAAACCAAAGCCGCCCGGCAGCGAACCGAAATCAATCGTCTGCTCTTCCACAAACATCCGCTCGTCAACCCGCACCGCGACGGTGGTGTTGACCACACGGTACGGCTCTGCAAACAGGTTGCGCGTGGCGTTGATGCCTGTGATGTTCTCCAAGCGATCAATGCGCCCATTGCCGTTCACATCGTGGTAAATGATGATGCCACCGTCGTAGCCGCCAGGGTTGGCAGGCTGGAAGCGTGGGATATCCACCCGCACGTCGACGCGGGTGCCTGTACCGAACACGGGGCTGGGAGCGCGTTGTAGTTCGGTCGCCCCGCCTGCCAACAGCTGCATGCGTCGTGCGGGGATGTCGGGATAGTCTGGGCTGGCGTTGCTCGGATAGGTCGGTGGGATTTCCCACGGCAGCATGCGGATGGGCACCTGTCCTACTTGCCAAGCTAAGTCGTTGGCGAAAGCGCGTGCGAGAATCTGCAACGGCACGGGGTTCTCTGTCTGTAGGCGGCGGCGGTCAAACACCTCAAAGTCGCCTACCACAGTGTTGCCGTGATCGCCTTGCCCAATTGGTTGCTCGCCCAGCGGGCTGAGGAACCGCACGGGCACGCGCACTGCCGGTCGCGATGGATCGGTTTCGTCGGGGCTATTGCCGTTGAACAGGTTCGCATTCGCGTCGCCGTTGCCCACCACCGCACCTTGCGCCCCCCGCACACCCAACGGGTTCGCGATGCCCACACGCCAACCCGATGCGGTCGTGAACTCCACGGGCGGATAGGAGGGCACCTCGGCTCCGCCGCCGGGCGCAGGGCGGTCAACCTCTACTGTTTCGCGCCACAAGTCTGCTGTCCAACCAAACACGCCGTCCACGGATACCTGCAGTTCGTAGGTGCTGCCTGGCGTGTAGAAGTTATTGGCAGACGGCTGAATTGCGAACTCACCTGTGGCGATGTAGTCCAGCGTGCTGTCTTCGCGGGGCGGGTTCGGCGTTTGGCGCACTTGCAAGACTTGCTCGGCGCGCGACACGCCTGGTCCAAATAGCTGCACGCGCACCTGGCGTGGCTGCGTGCCTTGACGGAAGTTCCATACCACCACATAGAAGCGGTCGCCCCACTCCAGCGCGTCGGGGTAAATCGGGGTGAGTTCGTCGGGGCGGATGCGTCCGTCGCGCACGGCTTCAAACTCTTCGCGCTTGGTCGTGATGGATACGCGCAGCTTACCGTAGTCGCCTCCGTCTTGGGTTGTGGTGCCTGTGGGGTCGCGGATAATCTCGCCCAGTCCACTCTCAGGCGTCGCTTGGGCGATACCCGACACATTGAATGCGTAGGCGATGCCGTCGTCATCTGCGGCGTAGAGCCAGCCATCCAGCACGCCTGGCGAGGCGAACACCGTTTCGCCATACAGATCCCAGCCCTCGAACGCCTTGCCACCGCGGGCGTTAGTGAGTTGGTCGGCGTGGAGAGCGAGCAGCCGCCCTTCATTCGTGGCGACCACCACCGCTGGGCGTGCAGCTGCAATCTCGTTGCCATCGGCGTCGGTGTCTTGCACATTCGTGAAGATAGGCGAGCTGAATATCGCACCGCCCAACGACTCGCTGATGTAAATCAGATTGCCGTTGTCTGCGTTGAAGGCAATAATGCGCCCAATCTCGCCCCCGACATAGACGATGTTCGTAGGCGTACCGTTGTAGAGCACGCCAGGCACCACCAGCGGCGAGCTGTAGAAGAAGCTGAACTGCGGCACGCGCGGCACATCCAAGCGGGGCTGCGCCCACACCAGTTGCCCTGTGGCAGCGTTGACCGCGTATACACGACCGCCACCCAAGCCACCGCTGGTAAAGTATACGCGCCCCAATGCTACCGCTGGCGTGGAAGTAATCGGTTCAATCGGGAAATCGCCCTCCTTAGGATAAACCCACTCCACGCGCTCATCAACGCTCGTGTTGGGATCATCCTCACGGAACGGGTTGAGCGCAATCAACCGCCCATACAGATTACCGCCTTCCACACTGCCGATGTAGACCAAGCGGGTGCTCGGGTCGTACGCTGGCGTGGACACGAACGCCGCGTTGGGGCGATTATACTGCCAGAAGAAGTAGCTGTCGGGGTCGTTGGGGTTCAAATCGGTTTTGATCACATACACTGAGCCGGCAGGGTTGCCGATAACAACGCGGTCATCGCCCACGATTAGGGGCGAGGCGTAGTTAAAGCTGGTAGCGTTGCGCGGCTTCACGATCCAGTAGATTTTCGTCTGTCCGCGCAGGGTGCCGTTCTCGCCGTCGCCTAATGCGTCAATGGCATACACCGCGCCGTTCTGAGCTGCCACAAACACTACCAAGCGCGTGACGATGGTGTTGCCGTCGCGGATGCGCACCTGCCCGACTGCTGGCGTGGAGTAGATACCGCTATCTAAGCCCTCGGCGTCCAACAGCCGAATAGCGTCTGCCACCACGCGCTGAGAGCCAAGCACCACATCATCGGGCGAATAGTTGGTGACAGAGATTTCGTAGGTGGTGCCCACGCGCATCTCAAGCGGCACATTGTTGAGGCGCACCCACCGTCCGCCAAAGCGCTGATCAACGCGAATGCGCTGCTCGCCCCCTTGATACTCAATCACATATTCGGCAAAGCGGGCGTTCTGCTCGTCCGAAGGGAACCATGCTTCCACATAGTAGCGCCCCGTGCGCGGTACACGCACACGCCAGTAGGCACGCTGGATATTGTTCGCGTTGTTGGTGGGCGCAATCTCGTAGTAGCTGGGGCTGTAAGCATCGGCTAAGATGTTGTCTTCTGTGAAGAGCCCTGGCGTGAAGTCAGTGCGACTGTCGTAGATAACGCCCTGAGCTTGGTCGGGCACATCAGGCAGGCGCAGAGTCCAGCGCACGCGCGCGCCTCGCGTGCCCACAGGGTTTTCAACACAGGTTAGCGTGCCGTTGCCGTTAGCGATATAGACCAAGTGGTTGCCTGGGTTGAGTGGGTTTCGGATGGCGACCGGCGACGCCTGAACAGTGCCGTAATCGGGCACAAAGCGCACGGCATCTGCTACCACAATCGTAGGCGCATCCAGCGACGGAAACTCGCCGTTTTCCGCCTGGAAGCGATTCGTGAGTGTAATCGTGATTCCATCTGCGCTGCCGTTGTGATAGAAGGAACGGTCGCCCAACTGACGCCAACCGCCAACGGTTTGGTCAACGAACTCTGGGTGAACCCCTATGCCGTCGGCGACGATGTACTCGGCGCGTGGCGAGTATTGCAGCCGTTGCGAACCGGCGCGGGTGGGCGTAGCAGGCACATACACATAGATGCGATAGTAGCCCGCAGGGAGCGGTCCGCTGCGCCAAGTAAAGGTAGAACTCGCGTCAGGGCGCGTGTAGGCATATCGGTAGGGCTCAGTTGTGTTCGGGTCGTCGCGATATGGGTCAATCGCGCTTTCGCCTGCTGTGGGCACAATCCAGTCGCCCGTGGCGCTGGCAAGGGCAGAGTCGTTATCGATAATCAGCGGCGCGCGCACTGCCTCTAAATCAGGCAGTGTCCATGCCAGCAGCAGGCTCACTGCGCTGTTGCGCGCATTGTCCGTGGTGCCTGTGCGTTGTTCGCTGCCACGATGCGTATGCCAGCTATCCTGCGCCGCAACCAGCGCAAACACGCCAAACCACAGTCCTGCAAAAAGTCCGCGCACTGCCGAATTCCAGTTCATTCGCCCTACCATTGCCTAAAAACCTCCCCGATCTGCCGAGCTGGGTTTGCGCAGCGGATACGAACCGCTTAGCGCAGGCTTGTCTAGCGTACTCCATACGATTGAACTCGGGCGAAAGCCCAGCCCGTCCTGTTGTAGATTGTAGTCGCTGCTCTCTAATTCAAACACTTCGCCCGGAAAGTCGCGCACTTCCACATCGCCACTCGAGCGCACCAGCGTCTCGCCGCTGTAGCTGTTGACAATCAACAGGTTGCCGTTGTCCAGGTAGCGCGCCTGACGCGGGCGCAATAGGATTGGGCGCACGGGAATGTTGTTCGGGTCCCGAACCAGCTCCGCCCCGCCGATGCGCGTGCGAATGAAGTTCGAGTACACCTCGGTTGGCAACATCCATGAGACTGGCAAAGTGTCGCCGATGGTTCCCGTGAGGGGTACCTGCAGCTCGTAGATTCCCGTGCTGGTAGTGAGCAGCAGGTACAGCCCCGCGGGACCTTGCCCACTGGCGCTTTGCTTTGCCACATCGATGGATTTAGGCGCGAGGATGGGCACAACGGTACCATCGGGCAAGCGCATGCGGCGGATGTACAGCGTCTGGTCGCGCCCGTTGACAATCAGTTGCAGCGTCACCATGCCTGCCTCGCTGGTGGCAGGATCCAACGGGTCAGCGATACTGGTGGCTTCGAAAGCGCTGACGGCAGCGTTTTGCACCAGTGTTGCAAAGCCGATACGGGTGCGCGTGCCGTCCCAGTATTCAAAGCGATGTGCCGACACATAGCGGTAGTTGCGCCCTAATCGCTGCGAGGGCGTCATCCAGTAGAGCACGCTCAGCATCTCGCCCAGCTGCGGGTGGCGCACTGGCTCGCCAATGGTGAAGGTATTCGGGTCTACCTCATAGCGGTCTACGATGTCCACGATTCGGGCGTTGCCCGCATCGGTGATGGTGTAATGGATCCAGTACTCCAGCGGGCGGCGCACGGTGTAGGGGTTGCGCGCAGCAGGCACAAACTCTGTCCACACGCTTACATCGGTGGGGTTGCGCAGGGTTTCAGGGGCACCGCTGTAGTAGTTTGAGCCAGGCAGGTTGTTCACCTGTGCGTGGGTCTCGTCACGCAAGTCGATGATATCGATTATTTGCCCTGCGTCGTTGCGCAGTGCCACGCGGTCAGGGATGAAGCGCGTGATAACGCGCACTTCAGAGCCAGCGCGGTCAATAATAGCCACGCGATTGCGCTCTGGTTCCACAATCAGGAACTCATTTTCGCTATAGCGGTAGACACGGGCGTTGGGCGTCAGCGCAAACCGTTGCTTGGTGGGAATTGGCGAGCCGGCGAAAAGGTCTAACTGAGTGTTTTCAGCCGCCCACACCACACGCCCTGCCGTATCTACCTCTAGCAAGCGGTTCTCGTCGGCAATGATGGTAGTCTGGCGGCTGTAGGCGCGCAGCTCGTTTGCCAAGCTCACCAGCACTAGCCCCTCGCCCACCGCGATGGGCGACGCCGCGTTGCCCCGCTCGAAGTTCTGCGCAAATCGCTCAAACAGTGCGCGCAACAATGCGCCCAAGTCGGGGTCGCGTTCAAACTCTTCGCTTAGGTCGTCTACGAAGGGCCAGCGAACAATTGTTTGATAGCGCAGCGGGTTGCTAGGGTCAATCTGTGGGATAACGCCTGCTTGGTCTTTGCGCTGCGCCAAATCGGGCTGCAAGCGATACGGGTCTATTGCCAACGCCATCAGCCCCACACGATTGCGTTCCTCACCTTGCGCGAAGGGGTTGATGGCTACAATCGGCGTGTAGAGCAAGTCGCCCACAATCACAGGCTCAGCACGCGGCTCGGTTAGCAGCAGCACCGCATACCAGCGTAGGTTGTTCCAGTTTGCCAGCTGCGCTTCGGAAATGAAGATGTGGTTGACGGGCGGATTGCCGATGCTGACCACTACAGGCTGCGAGATGCTCAGCACATTCTCGATAAGATTGATTTGCCCATTGGCATTCGCCCGTGCAAAGCTTTCGATGCGAATCTGTCCAGTTGCGAAATCTATTTTGATGTCGGGGATAGGGTTGCGCGACTGGTAAGTAAGCGTTGAGAGAGTGTTGTTGGCCGGGTTCGCCCCCGAACGCGCGTAGTCGCGCTGTTGGATGCTAATTTGGAAGTTGTCAGTCAGCCCTATGGGACCGCCCGTGTTGATGATGAACAGATTCGGTTCCGCGTCCAGTGTAATGAGCACCGTGTAGGGGAAGCTAAAGGGTCCAACGCGCGCTTGTCCTTCACCGATTGCGTACACTGCGCCATCGTAGTAGATGGGGGCGCGGCGGAAGGTGAAGTTCATCCACTGTAGTTGTGGTCGGTTGGCGTCGTCGCGGGCGAAGCTGTGGCTAAAGTTCAGGAAGTTGCGCACCAAATCCATAAAGGCGCGGTTTGGCTCGTTGTAGATAGTGCTGGCTTCCACGACGCGCTCCGTGCGCTCTGGTCCCGGCACGAGTTGGCGGTAGCCGCCGTGCGATTGCCAGCGCCACAAGATGCGGGAAACGCCGCGCGCTTGTGGTTGTGCGCCCGTGCCGCCTTGGGCTTGCAGCGGCGCTTGCTCCAACAGGGCGATGATGTTGCCGCTGGCGTTGTTGGGGTCAGTCTCTTCCGTGCCAGTGGTAATGTAGAGCACGCCATTGGGCGCAAGCGTGTAGCCTCGTAGCAGCTGCGGCGGCACCAGCGCGCCTCCTTCGCTAAACGCGGGCAGCAAGGCTTGGCTACGGAACATCACGCCCGCATCACGCGCAAATGCCCAGTCGATATAGTAGTCAATCACCAGCGCGATATCGCGCGTGACATCTCCTGGAAGCGGGCGCGTAATGGCGACACGCCCTTGAGTGCCCACATTGAAGGTGCACTCCGTCGTCACTTCGCTAATCAGCTCGCCTGTAGTGCGGTTAATCACATACACACGCGGGTGCAGCGGGTTATTCGGGTCGGCGGTGCCGTCCGCGTTGGCGAAGAACCGCGCGCGCCCCGTAATCCTCGAGCGAAAAGCGTTCTGGAACACGCCCCCCTGTATAATCGGTTCAAGGATTTCGCCCTTGGCACCAATCCAAAAGGCGCGTATCGATTCGGTGATTTGGTTGCCTGTGCCCGTGGGGTCGTTGCGCACGCCCATATAGACCACAATGTCGTTGCCGCTTCCTTGCCCGTAGTTGGGCACATAGCCTGCCACAGGCGGCAGCAACCAAGTGCCTATCGTCGTGTTGAGTGGTTGATACCATTCGGCGGGCACCACATTTTGTGAGCGGATTACATCGGGCGTTTCCGATAGCAACACGGCGTAAAAGCCTGCAGTGGTGGCGTTGCCCACCGTATGCTGGGTCGGCACGAGCAGGATGGTGTTATCAATCACGATAGGGGCGGGGATGCGTCCGCTGCGCGCAGGGATGGGCAAGGTGCTTCCTGGTGCAGGGGAAGATACTGCCCATGCCTGTTGCCCAACTTCGGGCACGCGCCCGTCGTTGCCGCGTGGCAACGCCCAATAAGCGCGCACGCCCTGTTCAGTGGCCACCACGACTTGGATCCCGCGTGGGTGTTCCACAATCACGGGCGGCGAAATGCGCCCTCCGGGCACCTCCACGCGCCATACGCGGTCATACCGTTCGCCGTGTTCGAAGTCTAAAATACCATCATCGGCGCGTCCGTCGCCATCCAAGTCGCGTTTGGGCACTGCGTCGTAGCAAACGAGCTCGTTGTTGTTGACCACGAACACCAAGCCGCCGTAGACCACCGCACCGCCTTGTTCGCTGAAGCCGCCATCCGCCACGCGCCAGCGAATGCCCAATGGTGCACCGTACTGGTCTGCCACAGCGTTCGCGCGGCGCTGGTTGAAGGCATCCGTGCTGCCTGCCCCCGCCCAGCGGATGAGGTTGTAGGCAAATTTGAGCTCCAAATCGGGCACGGTTTGCAGGGCAGGGTCAAACGCCCGTTGGGGAATATTGCCGTTGGGCAAGCGCAGCGGTTCGTTGATCGCTGCGGCGATGCCTGCCGCGCTGACAAGGATGCGTCCCGAGCCGTAGGTCGCTGCAGCAATCACGGGTGCGTTGCCCGCGGCGGTGACCACCTGCAACACGGGGCGGTTCGCAGTGGTGTCAACTGTCGTGCCGCCGAAGCCACGCCCACGCAGCCCCAGCTGGGCAACCTCCGCTGGCGAGAGAGTGTAGTAGCCCCGCAGCAGCGGATGGTTCAAATTCACCACGCTCACGCGCGCCGTGTTGGGCGGATTGGTAAGCTGCACCTCGGGGAACCACAATCTGCCCGTGCTGCCCTCGCGAGGCACATCAATCCACAACATGCCGCCACTGTCCACAAAGCGACGCAACTTCTCGCGGATATCGGCGGTCATGCCGTTCCAGTTCGTGCGGCTGAGTAGCAAGATTTGGTAGCGTGCCAGCTGTTCATCGCTCAAACGCGCCAAGTTGACCAGCCAGTAGGCAGCGCGGTCGCGCGTGACAGGGTTGTTGTCTGCGTCGCGGGTGGGCGCAAACGGATTGCGGAACGACACACCGATGGGCTTGAGGTCGGAGCGTCGCTCCATCGCGTAGAAGGTATACACATCGCGCACGGCGGTGTCGTTCTCACCGAACGCCACCACGCCAGCGTTGATGGTGACGGTGCGCGCCTCGTAGCCACGCCCATCAGCCCAACTCACCACTGCCAATCCACTCAGCACGCTCACCAACAGCCACTTCATCCGCATCATCGTCTTACACCTCGCTTACGGGCGAATATCGCCGACAAAAATCGGTTTCGGGCACACCGGCAGGCGCGGAATAGGTGGCAGTGCCCTGCCCGGATGTTGCCCTGAAGGGTCTTGAGTCGCATCGTATGCCACGCGCAGGGGCTCGGCGTCTACGCGCGGGCGCAAAATCGGGTCATATCGCATAAACAGATTCACCGCATACTGGCGGGTTCGCTCATCATGGAAATACCGTTGATGCTGCTCTGGGATTTCAAATCGCGAGCTGCCATAGTAGCGTGGGATCCAGCCCCAGCGGCGTAGCCATTCAGTCTGGTCGCCCTGAGCCGCCGTAAAGTTCTCGGCAATGGAACCGACGATAGTGATCCGAATATCCAGCGGCTCGCCGTGGAACGGAAACTCCTCCGACACCACGCCGGGGGCGCGCTGCCCTGTGCGCAGGTAGTTCGCCCGTGTGTCCTGCGGGTTGGTGTTGAACCAGTAGCCTGGAATCACAAAGAAGCTGCCTTCTTGGGCAAACAGTGCCGCCTCGATTCGGATGTCCAGCGGTTGCACGGCAGCCGCGCTCATCAGGTAAGGCGCGTTGCCCGTCGGTAGCTGATAGTTCGCCACATTCGAAAGCGGGTGCAGTTGCAGCTGCAATAGGTTCGGGATGCCCGGTTCAGGAATCAGCAGGTACTGCGCACCGTTGGGGCGCGGCACTAGCGGAAATGCGACTTTCTCGTAGTTCGGATACACTTGCAGCGGGTTGCCCCCCAGCGTGTAAACGCGCGGGTCTGCCACAACGCCAAACGGATAGTAGGGGTTGTAGCCCGCGTCGTCGAACCACGCGGGGTTCACCAACAGGTTGATGAACGAGCCGCTGCGTGTGGCGTGGCGCAGGAAGAGCCGAATCGCACCAAAGTTGCCTGTGTATTGCTGAGGGTCAATCCCGAAGCTGAACAGTAGGCGCATCGGGCGGTCTGGTAGCACCTCGAAGAAGTAAGGTGCCTCTAGATTGGTGGGGTCGCCCTGAGCTTCCGCTGGGCTGTCAAAGGTGCGCTGCAAGAACTGCGTGGTGTTCACACACACATAGTCCTTCGCGAGAATCGCTAATGCCGAGTTCTTGTCGCCTTTGACGATGTTGCCTTCAATATAAGCGGTACCATTGGTGACAATCAGAATTTGTCTGCCTGAAGGGATGCGCCCTTTGATGCGCACATTGCCCTCTGCGTAAATCACCCCGTTGAAGGGCACATCAAAGGTGCGGTCGTTTTGGGTGATTTCGCTGGTAAGCGTAGGGTCGGTTGGGTCATTCGGGTTGCGGAAGAAGAAGCTCATCGTCTTAAGGTTGGTGGGACGCCCGGTGGTAGGGTCGAACCACACATCGCGGGGGTCAGCTTGGTTGCGTGTGATGCGGAAGCCCTGAGCGCGAATGGTGCCGTCAGGGTTAAGGATTTCCACCAGTTCAATGAACGCGCCCGGCGGTTCGTAGAACGGTCCGTTCCAGTATCGCGACTTGCCAGGGTTGAGCCAATCGCTGCGCAAGGTGTAGCCACCTAACAGGTTGCGGCTCTCTTGTTGGATGTCTTGCGCGTTGTTGATATAGATTCCGCGTCCGTAGCCGTATTGCCCTGTGTTGAACCATGTGCCGTTGGGGCGTTGGCGCCAGATGCCCGACTCGCGCGTTGCGGCCACATAGCGCGGCAGGTTGGTGGCGGGGTCTACGGTATCCATGCGCGGTGGCTCCAGGTAGGCGATAGCGCGTGGGTAGCCATCTGCAGCGGTGAGCGGGCGTCCGTCGCGATACAGCCCGTTGGCAGTCGTGAAATTCGGGTCGCGGCTGGGCGGCAGGTTGAACACGCCCTGAGGTGTAATCAGTTGCACCGTTGTGTTGTCGCCGTGCACCACCTCGCCTGCTACATAAATTCGCTCGCCGCGTGTGGGGTCAAGCACAATCCGAACATCGCCGTTGAAGCGCAGGTTGCCGTTCACATAAATCGATCCGCCCCCCATACCAAACTCCGTGATGCCCCCGTCAGGCGGCTCGCCCAAGATGGTGCGGTATGGTAGCTCGCGCCCTTGCTCATCCAGCAGCCCAATGGTGGGCACGCCCAGCTCCATCAACGTGCCGCGTTGCTCCTTGTTCATCACGAAGCGCAGGTAGTCAATGGTGCCGATTTGCACATAGGCAACGCGTTCAGCACGCTGCTCGCGGTCTGCCAACTGGAAGGTCGTGGGGTCGTTCGGGTCTACCAACCCCACACGCCCGATCGATTCTATCTTTATCACTGGTTGCTGATGCACGGGTCCAGAGGGCTGGTAAGACACGCGAATGAGCGCGCGTCCGCCCTCTAAGTTGAGGCGCGTGAAGCCCCCGGTGCGGTCGGCAGGGTTGTAGGGTTTGAGCCAGAAGTAGTCAGGGTCAGCAGGATTGGTGAGGTTATCGGGAATCGGTCGCCAGTCGGCACCGAACTCGCTGCGCACCAGCTGGTCAATTGCAAACTGCAAGCCCGATTCGGCAAAGTAGGCGGCGCTGAGCCGTTCGCGTGCTTGGCGCACATTGATGAGGTTGCGCGCAATTACCGCGATGAACACACCGCCCAAAATCAGTAGGGCAAAGCTCACCAGCAGCGCGACCACCAGCGTCTGACCGCGTTCCGTTCGTGTGCCTCGCATCTTATCTCCCCCGTACTTGTACGATGTTGGGTGCTTCCAGCTGTGTGGCGACCGAGTAGCTCACGGGACGTTGCGCCCCGTATAACTTCAGCCCCACCTTGAGGTTCAGCAAGCGTCGAGTGTAGTAATCGGCTACATAGGTGTCGGAGGGCAGATTGAAGCGGTAGTAGAAAGTCACCACCACTTGCGAGTTGGGTGGCAGCGGGGTTTGCGGATCGCTATGGAACTCGATATAGCCGCGCAGCAGTTGCGGGGTAAAGCCCATTGTGGTTATCACCTCTTGGTAGGGCGCGGCATCCTCATAAAGAATGCGGTATTGGTTCGGTCCGGGTGTCGCCAACGCCGACGACACGCGCTGGTAGCGTATTGGCTTACCGAAGTTGGGACCAGGGCGTTGGTCGGGCCCAATAACTACCTCCGACCCGGGCACCAGTGAGGCGGTGGGTAGCACAAGATGGTTTTGGCGCGGGTCGTCAATCTGCCCATCGCCGTCTAAATCCAGCAACGATACAAAGCGGCGGGCGTTTGGCGCATCGTCGGGGTCACGGAAAGCGAGGTTGAAACGCCCGTTGATGGTAGTGGTGTCGGGGGCTGGATCGCGGTCGGGTGGGAGGTAGACGCCCGTCTTGAAGCTCACCCCCTGCACGGGATAGTGGAACCACCACGGCAACGCCATATCAACCAACCCCGCTTCGAGGTTAACATAAAACGCCATCGGCTCCGCTTGTGTGAAGTAGTTGAGGCTGGGGTTCAGCCAGCCCGGCTGGGGCGTGCCCGTATGCACCATGCGCTGGAGCAAAGTAAGGTTAGCTACCCACTCATCGGTGGGGCGCTCATTCGGCACGGCACGATAATAGCGAATGTACCACTGCCCATCGTTCGGGTTGTAGGCGACATAGAAATAGCGCAGAGGCTGGTTTTGTCGCAGCGCGTCGGGGCGGCTGCGGAACACCACCAAGCGGAACGAGTTGGGGTCTATATCCCACAATCCCAGCGGGAACCGCACTTGGATAGGGGCGGCGCCGGCGCCCTCATCGCCCAAGGTCTCGGTTTCAATCGGCACACCCATCTGGTTCACGACCAGCGCGGGCGAAAGCTGCACCAACGGCTCCACGCGCGGGTTGCCTTCAGCGGTGTAGGTGACATTCACCATATCCACGATGCCCAGCGGCACGATGGGTTTCGCCACGCGCCGCCACGCCGCGCGCCGTTGGGGGTTCGGGCTGTAGAAAAAGTTGGGGTCAAACAAGTCGTCGAGGCTATCAAAAAGTTCAGGGTTCAGCACCCAGCGGTTGCCCTGGCGCACATATAGACGGAATTCGGCGCGATACAAAACGGCGTAGTTCTCGCGGGCAGTAGCTTCAATCAGCCCTGCTTCGTCAGGGTTGAGGTAGGGCTGCTCGTTGTCCATCAGTCCGATGAAGTAGCGAATGATGGTGCGCCCGGGCGCCACTGGAATCGCAAGCTCGGCGTCTGGTTCGCCGCTGCGCCCAACAGGAATGTCGGAGGTGGGATCGTTTGATTCCTGCGACGGGTCGCCATAGGCAGGGGCGACCATATCAATAATCGCGTGGCGCATCGGAACAAAAACCACTTGCCCTTGCCCATTCGCGGGGCGGGTGCGCACAGGCAGGTTCACAATGCGGTCGGCGCTGTCAAACACAAATGCGGCGCGCTTGAGGTCGTTGCTGATCTGGTTGAGCGCAAGGCGTACCGCGTCTTGTGCTTGGGCTTGTGCTTGTCCCTGGCGTGTGAGCCGAAAGCCCTGCACCAGTGGAACCAATAATAACCCAAGCAGGATGGCGGTGATGGCAATCACCACCAACAGCTCCACCAGCGTGAATCCTGTATTCCGCGCCTGCCGATACCGCATCGCCGTTTTTGCCACCTCCATTCGGTAGACTTACTCCTTTGAGGGTAGGTTCCAGTTTCAGTCGCCTACGGGCAACAGTACATCGTAATCGGTGCGCGAGCGTCGCCCGGGCGGCTCGAAGGTCACGCGCACCTTGAGCGATAGCCCCTGGATACCCCGAATCGCCTGTCCTGTCACACCCGGCTCCCAACGCAGGGCGTCACGATGGGCGGTTTGCAAATCAATATACACAAAGCCCGTCTCGTCGGGGCGATCGCTGATTCGAAACACACCATTGGTGCCGCGGCGTGTGCGCTGTTCGCCTGTACGCTCATCCCGTGCCACATACCAATACTCGCGCAGCAGCACGGTCTTGCCCGCCTCACTGCGGCTGAAGTAGAGGCGTCGGGTGCGCTCGCCCTCCTCGCCTTGATAGGCACGCTCCCAATCGTACCAACAGGTGTCTACCGTAATAGCGCGCGGGTCTGCCACCAAGTCGTAGCGGGCAGCAGCTTTTTGCACAGAAACCGCCCAGTTTTCGTGCACCTGATACAGCACTAAAATCTTGCGCCCGCGCATGTTGGGATTACCAATTTCAATCACGCCCGTGCCGTAATCAATAGTGGCCTGCAGATTGGGCAACAGAGCTGCGCCTGTGCCAAGATTGAGTTGGGTGCCTTGTTTGAAGTAAGCAGCGCGCCCTGTGAGCATATCCACAATCACCAAATCCGCCTCAGATTCGGGCGTTTGATAGCCCACATCACGCCCAAAGCCCAGCCCCTTATAGGTGGTCTGGTCGTCCAGCACATCGCCAAACTGTTTGAGGTCGGCAAACGCGAGGCGAATGCGCCCGTTCTGTGGCACCGTAAACTCCTCGCGGATAACTCTCCAGTCGTGCACGAAGTAGCTTACATAAGCTTGGAGTGGGCGCAACCCGCGCCAGAACCGCTCATAGTAACCCGAGGCTGCGGGGTTAATCACAATGGTGCCTGTCAGCGGGTTCAACACCTTGTATTGGTAAGGATCGTCTGGATCCCACGCTTGGTCAGGCTCCAGCTCAATAAAGGCGCGGGCAGCCGTATCCGAATAGGGCACCACACCCAAGAAGCCCGGCAGGTTGCGCACGGGTGTATCGCCCAGCGTCAGGTCGAACCAGCGGGGCACAGGCGGGTCTGCGGGTTGTAGCTCAATTTCGTTGGTAACCAATCGGCTGATGAGGCGGTTGTTCTCCACCAGCAGCACGCTGAACTCCACTTGATAGCGGATGGGGCGTGTACGCAGCGGACGCAGCAGCACTTGCGCCGTCTCGTAGTCGATTCCATACTCAAACAAGCGGATCTCGCGGAATTGGAAGTCAGAGTCGAGCACGATGCGGCGCATCGGTCCGCTGGTGACGCTTAGATAGTAGGCATAGCGGCCACCGTCGGCGCCGTGAGGCTTTTGAGCGATGGGCGAGAACAGCGTGGTGTACACGATGCCTTCGGTTAGCTCGTCTTGCGAGCCAAGTGTGGGACCAGGCAAGCCTAAGGCAATGCGCTCGCCCACGATGCGACGGAACCGATTCACCCCGCTGGCGTATTCTCTCGGAAAGTTCTCAGGCAGGTTTGGCTGTACGCCCAGGTCGTCGGGGTAAATCGTGGGATCGACCACCAGTTCCGCCTCGCCCGTACGGAAATCGTAGCTGACAGGTGCAATCAGGCGCGGCAGGTTCTCGGCGCGCGTGCGCAATCGCTCCGTCTCCTGTTGGGCAAGGCGTGTAGCAGCATCGCCCTGCCCCGAGCGTTTCAGCGCCAAGAAGCCGCTCGGGTACAGGCGAATGAACGCCAAGATGGCGATCGCCAAAATCCCAATGGTCACCAGCACCTCGACTAGCGAGGTGCCCCGTTGCAAACGACCCATGCCTACCATCGGTTATCGCCCCTTCGTACTTGCACGGCGACCAGTAGCCGTGCGACTACAACACGCCTGCTGTGCGTTGTGCCGCCTATGGGCGCATCAGGTAAGGCGACTCGAACATCTGACGCGAGTCGACCACCTTCACATTGCCCGTTAGGAACAGCACAATGTCGTTTTTCGCGCGTTGCGGAATATCACCATCATATGAGCGATGATAAGTGCACCAAGTAACCACAGCAGTCGTGTCGGGTGCACGATAACCCAGTTGGCGTGGGTTGTCGCTGCCTTTGGGACCTATGTCGCCATCGTAGTAGCCCTGACCGTACTGGGTACCGCTACGCTGATTCTCCTGTTGGTTTAGCTCTTGATCCGACCAAAACAGCGTGTAGCGCAGCTCGTACACAAACGAGTTGCCGCGTGGCACGCGCCCTACCGAATAACTATCGTAGGCGTAGAAGCAAACTTGTGGCGCGTTCGGTAGCCCCGTGCCAAAACGCACGGGCGTGGTGCCTTGCCCATAGAGGGCATGCCCGCGCGGATAGTATGCCTGCACGATTGTGCGCTTGTCGCTAATGGGGTTGTTCGGGCAGTAGAAAATCTCGTCGTTCTTGAGATAGCTCCCCAGTGGTTTCGGGGCACGGTCAAACGGCACCGCCGCTTGCTGGTTACAAGTCAGGTTGCCGTTCGCATCCACCGCATACGCGCCCAACACAAAGGGGTATGCACGGTAGTCTTCCTTGTATTGTTGTAGCGCAAGATAAATTTGGCTTAGGTTTGAGATGCAGCGGCTGCGTCGCGCATTCTCGCGCACCGTGCCCGCAACAGGAAAAATAATCGCCGCCAAAATAGCGATTATCGCGATCACCGTCAACAACTCCACCAGAGTAAAACCTCGCCGCATGGTTGCGCCCCTTCGTCCTCACCGCTTTAGACTGCGGTTGGGTTCTTTTCGGTTCCCTATGATTATGACACGTGCCCCCAATTTCCTGCATGGTTTTAGGTTGCGTTGCCCTGAGAACTAACAAAAGTTGCTCCCTATCTGTATCGAACGTGCAGGATTCTTCGCTGCGCTCGGGGTGACAAACGGCTCGGCTCCAGCTAACCCTTGTGATTCCGAGCCGAAGGCGAGGAATCTCATACACGAAACAACTCTCAATAAAAGTTCGTGTCACCGTACAGTAGCTGGATATACGCCACCTGCCCCAAGTGGTAAGTCAGGTTCCAGTAGTGCCCAAGTGCCAGCTCTTTTGCTGTGTACGGTTTGCCCCACGGAGTCATAATCGGCTGTTCCAGCACTTCCTCCGGAAGCATGCGCACCACCTCCAGGAACTGCGCGGTGTTGGCACGCAGGGCTTGCTCAATTGCGTCCAGTGTGGTTAGCTGCTCCGCCTCGGCTTGGATGGGGGCAAACAAGTGTGGGTCTACCGGCTCCTGCGGACGCGTTTGCAGCAGCAGGGCAAGCGTGTGTGGCGTGTGCACACACTCTTGTAGAATTTCAATCACCGAGCGGGCGTGCTCCGCAGGACGCCAGCGCAGCTTATCCTCAGGCACGGCACGCGCGTACTGCATCAAGTCCTCTACAGCGTCGTTGGTCATCTTTTCAACTAACTGATGGAACTCCATCGCCAACCTCCGCTAACGATATTCACACTTCGTGAAGGTTTACCTGCTGGCAGGCTCTATCAATCGGCTTCTTCCGATTGCGGTTGAGGCTGTGCCATACGAGATTCCTCATCTGCGGCGGGGTATCTTATTGCTATGCCTCAGCAACGCCGTCAGCCGCCGAAAGAGCCAACTGAGCGCGAACTACGCGCCCTTGAGCAGCGCATCCACGCGCTTGTCAACGAGCAGCGCAAGCGCGCCCAACTAGAGCCGCTGGCGTGGCACGAAGCAGTCGCCCGTGCTGCGCGCGACCATAGCAAAAACATGGCAGAACGCAACTTCTTCGACCATAAAGACCCCCGCTGGGGCGATGTGGACAAACGGCTCAACCGCTTTCGCATCGCGTGGCGCGCCTGTGGCGAGAACATCTTTATGTCGCAGGGTCACAGCGACCCCGCGCGCATCGCCGTGCAGGGTTGGATGAACAGCCCCGGACACCGCGCCAACATCTTGCGTCAACAGTTCACGCACGCGGGCGTGGGCGTGTTCTATCGCAAGCACGATCAAGCCTATTTCATCACGCAAATCTTCATCCGCCCATCTGAGGAACACAACCGCCCCCGATAACCCTACAAAGCGGTATCCTTAACTCCGATGGACGCGCGCACGACGACAATTGTGATTTTCGGCGCAACGGGCGACCTCACGCGCCGTTTGCTGCTGCCCGCTCTGTTGCAGCTGTGCCATAGCCGTATGCTGCCCGAAAATGTGCGCATCGTGCTCTATGCCCGACGCCCCTACACCCTGCAGACCTACCTCAACGAAGTGGAGCACGAGTTGCGCGAAGCGGGCAAGCCGCTGAGCGGTTGGGACAAGTTCTGCCAGCGCTTTGTGGCTTATGTGCAGGGCGGGCTGGATGAGCAAGGCATCTGCCAATTGCACGACTATGTGCAAGGCAATGCACTGTTTTACCTTGCACTGCCCCCTGGCGTGTTTGCAACCGCCAGCCAACTGCTGGCTCATGCGGGCTTCCACGATGAGGCACACGGCTTCCGAAGGCTCGTGATTGAAAAACCGTTCGGCTATGACCTAGAAAGCGCCCAAGCCCTCGATCGTCAAGTGCGCGAGTTCTGGCGCGAGGAGCAAATTTTTCGCATCGACCACTACTTGGGCAAGGAAACCGTTCAGAACATCTTAGTCTTTCGCTTTGCAAACTCGCTTTTAGAGCCGCTGTGGAACCGCAACTATGTCGAGCATGTGCAAATCACGGCAGCGGAGACTTCGGGGCTGGAAGGGCGCGCCAGCTATTACGACCAAGCGGGCGCCCTGCGCGACATGATACAGAACCACCTCATTCAGCTGTTCACGCTCACCGCGATGGAGCCGCCCAGCAGCCTGGTATACGACGACCTCCGCTCCGAAAAAGTGAAAGTGCTCAAAAGCGTGCGCCCGATTCCGCGCAGTGCGGTCAACGCCTTTGCCGTGCGTGCCCAATATACCGCGGGCGAAATCAACCGCGAGCGTGTGCCCGGCTATTTAGAAGAAGAAGGCATCCCGCACACCTCCACCACCGAAACCTACGCAGCCATCAAACTCTATGTGGACAACTGGCGTTGGCGGGGCGTGCCGTTTTACCTGCGCACGGGCAAACGGCTTGCCGCCGACCGCAGCGAAATCGCCGTCCAGTTCAAAGTGCCCCCACTACACCTGTTTCGTGAAACACCCTTAGACCGGCTTGACCCGAATTGGTTCATTTTTGAGATGAAGCCCGCTGAGGCGATTTACCTGATTGCGCAAGCCAAGAAAGTAGGCTTGGAACTAACGCCACGCACCATCGTGCTGCGCGCCCCCTATCGCGAGGCGGGGCAAGAGGGCTTTGATGCCTACACCACCCTACTGCTGGATGCACTGGAGGGCAACCGCCAACATTTCCTGCGCTTTGACGAGGTAGAGTGGGCGTGGCGCGTGTTAGACCCCATCCTCAAAGCATGGCAAAGCGGCGATAGCCCGCTGACGACTTACCCCGCAGGCAGCGAAGGACCTGCCGAAGCCGTGCGCATTTTGGATTCCGAGCACCACCAGTGGCGTCCGCTGCGCTAAAATGGTGGCTGAGGCGGATTACCCGCCGCGTTGACCGTGATTTCGCGCTCGGTGATGTTGCCTGCGCCGTCCACCGCGCGCAGCTGCACACGCACGCGCCCCGCCACGCCGTTCCACTGAGCCTGAAAATCGCCCTGATAGACGCCCTGCGTGAAACTTAGTGAAACGCTGGCTTGCGTGTTGTCGGGGTAGATGAGTGTTGCTTGCACACTGGCAACGCCCGAGCGATCATCTGTAACGCTGGCGCGGATCCGAGCGTTCGTGCCGACCGTCAGCAGACTTGGTTCCACGCTCAGGTTCGTGATGAGCGGTGCCGTTGTGTCGGGGGCTGGAAGCGGCGCGCCACCGCCACCACCTCCACCGCCGCCAC
>Ga0105160_1000071_pt1 | contig 53594 bp, 53 predicted proteins | sample GXS110809BmetaG_FD_89591 | JGI IMG/M metagenome (GOLD analysis project Ga0105160, IMG submission 89591) | Hot spring microbial communities from Gongxiaoshe hot spring, China to study Microbial Dark Matter (Phase II) - GXS 110809B | ecosystem: Environmental > Aquatic > Thermal springs > Hot...
ATTCCTTCCAGAACACCTCCAATCAATAATATATTAGGATCATTAGTATATATTCCATAGAAAAGTATAGCTATTGCCACTAAGAAATTGATCAAACTTAGAACAATTATCCTTTTCTTTCCAATTATATTTTTCAGATAAAATAGAATTGGTGTAAACACTAAAGCAGATGCTAAAAATAGCAGGTTAAACTCAATTATCAGATTTGGTAATCCTAATTCTTTTGATATATACAGAACATAATTATTGACCAGAGTGGAATAGAATGCGATAAAGAGATGGATTCCGAAAATAGCTATAAGAACAAGTTTCATAACAGGTCGCTTGTTTGTACTTATATTTGATGATAATTTTAAAATATTATATGATTAATCTTTATAGCGATGCCTTGGTAGCTCAGATAGGTAGAGCGCACGCTTGGTAAGCGTGAGGTCGCGGGTTCAAATCCCGCCCAAGGCTCTACAAATTTTAAAAACATATTACTTGCTGAGAGTATTATGGATACTTTTGTAAATGAGTTTTTAGGAGCGACAAGAGACAGATTCTGGAGAACTAAGTTTATGGAAATATACGATAGATTAGATGAAACTTCAAAACAGAAGCTTCATAAGGTTATGAAATACTTGGTTGATAATAAAATAAAATTCGATCATATGGAACCTAATAAATTGTTAGAATTTGCTGTTGTTGATAGTGATGGTCTGATAAAGTATCTGAGATTCTCACAATTCTATTCCAAGTTTGATCCTATTCTAGAGCGAAGCTTTTTCAGAGATGTAGTATTAAGAGAGATGATAATAAGTACTTTAGAGATTTGGGAGGCATATCTTAAGGATACTACAACTAGAGATAGTTTGGATTTGAGTTATGATTTCTCAAAGATTGTTGATAGCATCGTCTCAGGCTATGGTAAGGATCATGATCTAACTTCTGCCATGAATCTCTTTTGGTATGTTAATAGAAAAATACGAGATATACCTCCAAACATAAATTTGAGAATATTAACATATATATTATCATACAAACCAAAGATAGAGAGTGTTATTGAAAATATATATACCACTCCGGTGGAGCTGAGACCATATATGATTAGAAAACTAATATTATGGACAGACACACCTAAGGAATACGAGACAAAAATGCAGAGACTGCAAAATTTGTTTGATCTGAACAGATATAATAACATCAAAAGAATATATGATGTAGTGTTGAAAGGAGAGATTGATAAGCGAGTTTTAGCAAGTATAGAAGGAAAAGATACATATGTTTACGAGCTAAAAATATTGTTAAGCAAGTATACTAATGACCCTGTTGAAGCTATGCTAAATGTCCTTGATAAAACCAAGAAAGATGTAGATTTGAAAATTTTCAAAATCAAGCTGTATTATAAATTGGATTTGCGGGAATTGGAGTATAAGCTTCGAACTCTCAGTAGATCTGGGAGATATAAATTAGATCCAGAGGTACTTCTAGATGAGACTTTACTGTTTGATAAAATTCACAGTTTCAGTAGAATATTCAAGATGCTGTTCAAAAAGAGTAGAAAAGACATAGAAGATGTGATTAATAGAAAAATCACATATGGGGAACTGATATCAAGATCTGGTGGAAATCTAAATAATAATATGAATAAATTTCAACTATTATATAGATTTTAAAAACTAATTGAATAATATTTAAAAAATGATAGTATTCTGGGATTTAGATGGAACGATTAGGAAGAATGCCGAGCTTAGCTATGAAGCAGCTAGAGTAACTCTAAACAAATACTTTCCAGATCTGAGGCTCAAATCTAATGATGCTGAAGAGATATATACCTATTGGAATCTAGCGACATTTTTAGCTATTAGAAATAATAGGAATGTATTTCAGGAATTTCTAAGGATGATAACTGATAAGAGTGATTACGACATGAATCTCTTAAGATTAGCTGCTGACTATGCAAAGAGTTATGTACATCAGAGGATAGAAAATCTCCCTCCGTATGAATTTACCGAACATGCCCTACAATTAACATCTGATTTTAGAAATGGTATAATAAGTCATGCCAAAGCTGGCTCTACCAAAATCTGGTTGAGAAATTATGGGTTGGATCGCTATTTTGATAGTAATCTGATATTTGATGGTGTGCATGAGAAGGCTGATTATATGAGAGGTAATTTCATATATATAGGGGATTCAATTGCAGATTTATATTCATTCCTCCTATCGCTATCTAGAGGAAATAACGGGTTACTCTATATGATCAGGGGTTACCGATATGGAAAATACAGAGATGAGCTCATAGAAGAATTCGATAGAACAGGTAACATAAGTTCAAGAATAGTTGATGTAGAGAATGCATTAGAGGCGGCTAAAAGGATTTCTAATTATGAAAGTCTGAGGCTATAAACTATTTAAAAACTATTATATTTTAAACAAAACAGGTGTATATGTATGGCTAGGAAAGAGTATGTTGTTGAAGAAGTAGTAAAGATTATGAGCAATATAGAGAATGTTAGGAATATCGCTATTATAGCTCATGTGGATCATGGAAAGTCAACATTGACAGATAGTCTGGTGGCTAGAGCAGGACTGATAAGTAAGGAATTAGCTGGAGAGCAAAGAATATTAGATTTTGAAGAGTTAGAACAGAAGAGAGGAATCACTATAAAAGCTGCTAACATAAGTCTTGGATTCAATTTCAGAGGCAAAGATTATGTGATAAATCTTATCGATACTCCTGGTCATGTAGATTTTGGAGGCCATGTTACAAGAGCACTTAGAGCAGTAGATGGGGTTATTTTGGTCGTAGACTCTGTAGAGGGGGTTATGCCACAGACTGAGACAGTATTGAGACAGGCTCTAAAAGAACGGGCAAAACCAGTAGTATTCATAAATAAGGTGGATAGGCTAATAAATGAATTAAAACTAGATTCTAAACAGATGATGGAAAGAATTGGGAAGATAATAAACAATATAAATAAGATCATAGATAGTGCCGCTCCACCAGAGTTTAAGAGCAGTTGGAAAGTTAGTGTAGAGACTGGAACAGTAGCAATAGGATCTGCATTCAACAAATGGGCCTTGAGTCTACCTTACTTAAAGGAGAAGGGGATATCTTTCCAGAAGCTCTATGAACTGGTACAACAGGAGAAGAAAAAAGAGGCAATTGAATTAGCTCCACTCGATGAGGTAATTTTAGGAATGGTAATACAACATCTACCTAATCCTAGAAAAGCTCAGGAGTATAGAATAAAACACTTATGGCACGGAGATTATGAATCACCTGTAGGCAAGAGTATGTTGAACTGTGATCCTAATGGTCCATTAGTAGGTGTTGTTATTGGTGTAGTTCATGATAAGAACGCTGGGGAGATTTCTGTACTCAGGCTATTTTCTGGAAAAGTTCAGAAAGGTCAGGATGTTTATGTAATATCCAGAAATGAGCTAACGAAAATACAACAGGTAGCAATATACATGGGTCCTGATAGAGTGAATGTCGATAGTGTAATAGCAGGTAATATAGCTGCAGTAATCGGGGTTAAGGATGTGTTTATAGGTGAAACAGTATCTTCCCAGGTTATAGAACCTTTTGAACAGATCAAGCACTATTCAGAGCCTGTAGTTACTAAATCGGTAGAGCCAAGGAATAGCAAGGATCTGGCAAAGTTAATAGATGTGCTAAAACAACTATCCAGAGAAGACCCTACTCTTAAAGTAGAAATAAATCATGAAACTGGAGAGTACTTAATATCTGGAATGGGAGAGTTACATCTAGAGATAGTAGAACACAAAATAAAGAATGAACAGGGTGTAGATATAGTTGTATCTCCTCCGATAGTTGTTTACAGAGAGACTATAAAGAATGATCTTAAGGAACCTATTGAAAGCAAGAGTCCTAATAAACACAACAGATTCTATATAGTGGTGGAGAAACTACCTGATGAGGTGAGAAAGTGGATAGTCGAACAGGGTTTCATGGGTGGAAAAATCAAGAATGTGGACTATGTTGTTAAGAAACTGATTGAATTGGGGATGGATAGAGATGAGGCAAAGAACTTCTGGAGTATATATGATGGGAATATTCTAATAAATGCTACTAAAGGAATACAGTATTTGAATGAGACGCAGGAATTGATTATACAAGGATTTATAGAGGCTATGCAGAAAGGACCTCTTGCTCAGGAGAAAGTGGTTGGAGTAAAAGTCAAGCTCGTAGATGCCATGCTTCACGAAGATCATGTTCACAGAGGACCTGCTCAAGTTATACCTGCTGTAAAGAGGGGAATATATGCAGCTATGATCAAAGCAGGTACTACATTATTAGAGCCTAAACAGAAAGTGCTATTCCAGATTCCTCATGAATACGCTGGAGCGATATTAAATATAGTGAATGGAAAGAGAGGGCAACTGTTAGATATGCAACAGGATGAGGAGAGTACTACTATCATAGCGATATTTCCTGTTGCAGAGATGTTCGGATTTAGTAATGAAGTTCGAGGTGCATCACAGGGAAGAGCACTCTGGTATCCTGAATATTGGGGTTTTGAGGAGATACCTAGAGATCTTCTAGATAGAACCGTGAGACAAATTAGAGAGAGAAAAGGATTACCTCCAGAACCACCTACAGTAGAAGTATTTTTAGAGTAATCATGGATCCAAAAGAATATGAGTTCCAGAAGATTATAAAGCGAATTAAGCAACTCAAGGGTACTGGAACTCAGTTGGTTAGTGTCTATATACCTGCAGAGTATCCAATATCGGAAATAGCCAATAGATTAAGATCTGAAATCAGTCAAGCAGAGAATATAAAATCCAAACAGACCAGAACCAAAGTTATAGGAGCGCTTGAGAGAATTCTAAACGCTCTTAAGGGATTCAAACAGACTCCTCCGAATGGATTGGTGATCTTTGCAGGCGACGTGTCTGAAGATCCATCTAGAGAAAATATAATAACGATAACTCTAGAACCGATTAAGAAATTGAATCAGAGCGTGTATAGATGTGATTCCACATTCTATACCGAACCTCTAGAGAGCATGTTACAGCAGAGAGATAAATACGGGGTAGTTGTATTAGATGGTAGAGAAGCTACACTAGCTCTGTTAGATGGATCAAACTTCTATATACTTGATGAGATAGAAAGTCATGCACACGCAAAAGTGAGAAAAGGAGGACAGTCTGCTAGAAGATATGAGAGATTAATTGAAGAGCAAACTGAATACTACTACAAGAAAGTGGCAGAAGCTATGGATACACACTATCTAAATAAGGTTAAAGGGATAATCATAGGTGGACCTGGACCAACAAAAGAGTATTTTGTAGATGCCAAATACTACAACTATCAGCACAAGATTCTCGGGATTGTTGATACAGGTTATACTGGAATTGAAGGTGTGAGAGAAGCTATTGAAAAAGGAAAGGATCTGATCCAAGAGCAGGAAATGATAGTAGAAATAAGAGAAATAAATAGATTTATAAAAGAAGTTGTGAATGGTGGTAAAGCTGTGTATGGTTTAGATGAGACTATTCAAATGATAAATAATAGAAGAGCTGAGCTAGTATTGGTATCATCCAAGTTAGATATAAAAGTTTATAAGGATGAGTTTGGACAGATAAGTTTCAATCCAATTGATAATCCAAAGGAAGTTTTGGATATACAGGATTATATATATGAATTATGTGTAGAAAACGGAGTAAATGTGCTAATCATATCTAGTAACTCACATGAAGCAGATATATTCCTAAATACATTTGGGGGTATAGGTGCTATATTAAGATATTAATAGGAAAAACTATTCCCCACCTCCTCCATCACTATCTGCATCTCCGCTATCTCCCACATCAGATACTTCTCCATCCCCAATTTCATGATGTTCAGATGAAATCATATTTGTTTGAATATTATTTATCATTTCTATCAATTTCTTACGATCAATTTTACCATAATTTTTCTCATGAGGTATCTGGAGCTTGGTTAAATCTTCTAAAATACGTTTTAGAGTTTCCTTCAAAGTACTCAGGTCAGTAACTAATAAATACACATTTGGAATAACATATGGTGCATACTGGATATTGGGTATAAATAGATAATATGGATTAATTTCCAATATTCCCTTATTCCTCATATCAGATACTATCAATCCTATAGCTGGTAGTCTCCTGAATTGCTTAAACATATCCATATATTCTTCTAGAGCTTCCCTCCAACCTCTAATATATACAATAGAATCAAGTTTATCGTCATCATTCGATTCCTTACGTAATCCTGGATATGATCTTATAGTTATCCTATCTTCAGAATCAGAATAACTCATATTCTGTATTTTAATGAGATGGTCAAGATATTCCAGAAATGCACCATTTATATGATTATGAATGCCTCCGACCCTATCCTTATCCAATACTCTTGTCCTGTATTCCTCTTTAAATTTTGATAATTCACCAGCAGAACTTGCCTCTACCAGTTCGTGAATAGTATCTACATCAAAAATGCCTAGTGTATGTCTTTTAGGTCGCTCCTTTCTAATTTGCTTCCTTCTCTTACCAGTAACTACCCTATTAACTCTATATAGCTCAAAATCCTCCGAGCCATACTCTTGCATAGAGAGAATATGGTAATGAGTATTCCCTGTAAGATCGGGCTCTCGGTGTTCTAATCTAAATCCAAGTATAATAAAGGCTCTACTTAGCTCATGCATGAGACCCATCCTACCAGATATAAATCTATCATTAGTAGCAAAATCAATGCATTCTAACAGTCCTGGTACATTTTCTAATCTAATTCCCGACATAGGATCAGGTAATTCTGCGGATAATAAATAGAATCTAGGGTAGACATGTCTAGGTCCGGAGATCGTTCTAAGCTGACCTATTGGTTTAAGAGAAACTGCATAATCTAGTCGGGTGCTCAAACCATATCTCATCTGTATCTGAAGTTTGTACCTTCTCTTACCCACTCTAAGAGCATCTCCACCCAGATCTATAGAGGTAGATCCAGTAACGATACTTCTGCTATTATTATATAACACTACATTATCATCCGCATATATATCTGGAAATCTTTTTTGAATCTGAACCATTAATTTATATTTAATAAAAATCTATAAAAATGTTTTGAATGTATCTATATCCTTTTTCATGTATTCTAATGCTCTTTCTAACAATTCTCTGGCTGAGTAGTGGTATAATGTTTCCACAAACATCTTGTACGTATTTGAATCTATCTGTTCATAAGAAGCTATTGCAGTCTGGAATTTAGCATGTTTAAATCCTATTCCAGGCCTAATGATCAGCTCCACATCGATCTCCTGTCCTGGTAATAGATCAATTATTTCATAACCTCTCCTAATCTTTGTACCATTAGGATAGTACTCTACAATACTTACTTCTGAACTTTCAAATAGAATATCCTTGTGGGTTAATTCTAATATTGATTTGGTAGCTGAATGGTTTAAATACCCTCTATATTCTGGAGAAGGATTTCTTGAGACTATTCTTATAGGCAACATTCCTAATCTATGTGCTATGTATTCTATAGGATACGCAGTAGTATTCTTTCTAACTAGTATCGAATCGATAGCATATACTGGCACCCTCCCCATCAAATACTTTCTGAGTAGGTTAGCCTCTTTGAAATCCCCCTCTAATATAAACTCAGCATAGAATTCATCTCTATAATGTATATCCCTGATTTTCATACTCTTCTTCCTCTCCTTCCCCCTTTTCTTCGTATACTATCAGTAGGAATTGGTGTTACATCTTCTATTCTAAGTATTCTAAGACCTGATCTGGAGAATACTCTAACTGCTGCATTTGCACCAGGACCTGGAATCTTTGATCTATTACCTCCAGGGGCTCTTATTTTTATAATAATCTCCTCCACTCCAAGATTCTTCAGATCATTCACAACTTTAGATGCTGCTTGCATAGCTGCATATGGTTTTCCCTCTTCTCTATCAGCATCTACGATTCTTCCTCCACTACTCCAACTCAATGTCTCCGCTCCACTAATATCCGTAGCTGTAATAATAGTATCGTTCTTTGATGAATATATACGAATAACTGCTACCTTTTTAACCATTATTCTTCACCTCCTGTTTAGACTCTTGAGTGCCAGGATTGTAAGGTTTATACCAATTTATCATCTTCTCCTTTTCCCTATCAATAAGTGCAGAAGGAGAAGTTACTCTATTATTTCCTACAGCTATATATCCATGAACAATCAATTGTCTAGCATGTTTGATAGACTTTGCAAATCCCTTCCTATAAACTATAGTTTGCAACCTTCGTTCTAGAACAGACTCTACTTTCAAAGACAGAATATCATCGATTTTACTATTTTCAGCTAATATATTATACTTCACCAATTTGTCGATTAATATCTTTTCCTTTGCAGCTCTAATTTCAGGAGGAAGTGCTAATAGTTTTCTAGCCTGTGCTCTTGCATTTCTTAAGAATGCTCTAGCTATCCAGAGCTCTCTCATATTTTTCAATCCATACTTGTTTTTCAATCTACTCTCTTCTCTAATCCTATACAAATCAAACAGCCTCTTTGGTTTCTGATATTTCTTATGTAATTTTCTCATCCATTAACCACCCCTATTTAGTATTCTGCTGTTGAGCTTGTTGCTGTTGCTTGTTTCGCATCACTCCCACACTCATTCCCTTTCTACCAGTATTCTTAGTTCTCTGTCCTCTAACCTTCTTACCTCTAAGATGTCGATATCCTTGCCAGTTATACATCTTCTTCTTCCTCTCAATAGACATTCTGGTTGCAAATGCGAGATCATTCATGATAAGATGGTATGATTTACCATCCCATACATCCGATCTTCGATTCATCAGGTAAGTGGGCATCACAGTACTATCAAGATTACTGAGCAAATTATCAATCTTCTGGATCTGATCATCATCCAGATTACCTACGAGAGTATCTTTGGTTATCCCTAACTTATCAGAAATTAATTTGACAATAAATTTACCTGTTGCAAACGAAATTCCCCTAATTTTCCAGAGTGCTCTGTATAACTTGGTATTACCTAGAACATCCACACCAGCAATTCTAACAATACCCCTTTTCACATCTTGAGTTTTCTCTGCAGCTTTCTTAGGAGTCTCCTGCTTCTCTCTTTTTTCTTTCTTAGCCATCCAGTATCACCATCAGTTATGATAATGAAGTTAGATTTAAATACATTATATATTCAATCCTCCAAACAGAGAATTGATAAGATTGATGAAGATATATAGGAGCAAATATCCAATTCCTAGTGTAATCACAAGATTCTTATAGAATTCACTCTTGCGACTTTCAGAATTAGATATTATCTTTGATGTGAATAGAGATGTGACAAAAATCGATAATACTGCAAAATATAGAAATGCATCCTTGCTTATCGATGGAACTGAGAGTTGTATGTTCAATGGTAGTAATCCAGGACTAATATTCATATCACCTATCTGTGCAAAGGTTTTGTATAAAACCTCTATCAACTTTAGTGATATTGCATATAGGAGCGGCATTCCAAAAACAGATGCTATGAATATGAAAGATCGGTAGGTTGTCAGACTTGTTGAGATCTCATCCTTATAATTCTGAATCTCTCTTATGTCTAGAGCTAATTTCTCTATTATATCCGCTAATCTTGCTCCTGTTTTGATACCTTCTACTATAATAATAAAACTCCTCCTAACAATCACAGAGTCAAAATCCTCACTCAGTTTCAGTATCGCCTGATCTATGGGAACACCTGAATAGTATTCTTTGACTCTTGCGCGAACTAGTTTGGAGAAATATCCATACTCCTCTTTTGCTGCATCTAGCATGGCCTGATCAATTATATTTCCGCTTCTGATACTAGCTGCCAGATTCATTAGAAATTCGGGTAATACCCTTTCAGATTCCCGACGTACCATATCCCCTTTCAAATCTACATAACCAGATATTATTAGATAGAATAATATATATAAGAGTACTCCGTATATAAGAGTTCCTGAGAAAATAATTATAGTATCTCTAGTTATAACAAATCTATCTTCATTAAACTGAATAGTTATATCTTTAATCCCAAGTTTTCTGAAAACTTCCCCCACATCATTACTAGCCAATATAAACCCTATTATAAGTGATAGAAATGCTAGTAATACTAAAGATCCTGCAATAAATTCTCCGGACAGAGATATGTTAGCGTATTTTAATTTCCTATCCCATTCATATACATATGGCCTGGGCAAGATCTTACTAAACAGTTCCATTACCATATTCATCTCACCTACTCAAAAAGACTATACCTTGGTTTTGAGAATGATATATATTTATAGAAAAGATATTGCACCATTCCGACCACCATAAGTAATAGTACCAAATGGATTACATTCAAATCTGAAGCCCTACCTGTAAAAGAGAGGATTATGATCATAATAGGTAACATAAGGGTAGGGATTATTATTGCGACCAACATGTACATTAGCATTAGGGGATTCAATCTATAACCAAATCTCCTGTATTCATTTACTTTCTCGTTTGTTATCTGCTTCTCCAATTCCTCAAGGATCTTAGCTAGATCAGCTCCAGAATCAATAGCACTAGCTATTTGGAGAAGTACGAATTTCATATAATTACTAGGTACATCTTCTGCCTCTTCTCTTAGAGCTTTACTCACAGGGACTCCTGCAGCTATCTTCCTGGCAATTCTCTCCATTATTTCACTACTTTTACCATAACCTCTAGATGTAAGTAGGAATATGTTGTATGGTGGGATGCCAGCTCTAAGTAAAACTACCATATGCTTGAGTAAGAACCCAATTTCATAATCCACAGCTTTCCTATACAATTCCATCTTAACATCCACCTCCTTGATGTTTACAAGATACCATAACAGAAACGTTAGTAAAGCTATTAATACAAATAGGGGAATTAGCATTTCAACCATTGTTACTCCGGAGAGGAAGATAACAGCGATTAAAACAATCGTTGTCATTATAGAGTAGACAAAAGATAAGAACAGAGCTCTATTAATATATGCTTTAGAATTCATTCCATAATCCAAAATCTGCAGCTTTTTCTCCAAATCCATATTTTAATTGTAGATATAGATATTTAATATTTTACTCATTTATTCTGCAAGTATTTCTGAATTATGTTATCCGGAACCCCTTTCTGCTTTAGATAGTAATATTTAGCTCTCTGGATAGCTTCCTCTTCAGAAATCTGTTTGAGAGAATATTTCTTGAACATCTCTGGCTCGAATTTAGCTAAATACAACATAAGGGATGAATTACTCATTCTTTCTAAAGTATCAAATATAGGACGGTATGGTTCAAAATTCATTGTTGATAGGGTATGTTGCTCTTTCGGTTGTTCAGGCTTCTGATCAACAGCTCTAGCCTTCAATATCTTCTGTACCACATCTCCATCTCCCCCAAGCTTCATCACAACATATTCTGCCAGATCTCTAGGGTCCATATTGCTCTTATAATTTTTCAGTTTTTTAATCCTCTCTACTATCTGTTGCTTCTTAGAACTTAGATTTTCAATCCTATAGAGATTAGATAGTTTTATGAGCTCACTATCCACATCATTTTTCAACCTATCATATTCTTGGAGGTATATATCTATATCCATCTGTTGTTCCTGAACTTTAGGTGATGGAGTATCTACTATTTTTTGCTCCAACTTTTCCCATTCTCGTTCCACGTTTGCCTTATCTTTAACCTCACTATCCTTGGGTTCGTCTTTTACCTCATCAGTTTTGATAGGCTCTTTTACAACAATCACAGAACCTGATAGGGATACTAATTTCCAGAAAGACTTTAGATCAGCGTCATATAAGTCTTGCTCAGTTATTCTGGTATTCGATCCAACTATTTTAGCATATCGATCTACATATACTGCAGTCTTGAAAAAATCACTCATCGAACTCCCACCTTCTATTATTAGCTGCAAATTCAATTATCTCCTCTGGATTCTTGTAATACCTAGATACCAAATAACCAACCCTATCCACATCGAAATATTCGTTGTTCACCATCCAATTTAAGATGTGCTCTTTCTCCTTGAGATCTATCATTACCTCCTCCTCTTTCCATCCCAAATACATCTCGAATAGTTCAAAGGTCTTCTTCATTCTCTTTTTCTCATAAGCAGATCTCTTGAAATTCCAGCGATATATTATATTAACCTCCCCATTATCCAATACTTCAGCTATCTCAAAAGTTTTTCTTACATTATTTCTTCTATTCCTTACCTGCACCATTATAACACCAAGACTATCTAACATCTCCTTAGGTAAATTAATTGGAGGAGTAGTTAATCTGTTTACAGCTTGTGCTGCACTATCTGCGTGTATCGTTGAATAGACACTGTGCCCAGTTCTCATAGCCTCAAACATAATCTCCGCTTCTCTCTGTCTTCTTACCTCTCCTACAAGTATTCTATCTGGTCTCATTCTCAAACTGTTTACTAGTAAATCCAACATACTAACCTCCCCTTTTCCTTCGGGATTTGGTTGCCTAACAAGCATTGGAACCCACTGTAAATACTTCGGCAGAGTCAATTCTCTTGTATCTTCTATAGATATTACTCTCTGATTTGCTGGAATGAATTCAGAGATACTATTCAATACTGATGTCTTTCCAGATCCAGTTCCCCCAGCTATCAGCACAGATATCTCGTTTTGAACATAGCTCCATATCAGAGCAGCTATCTCTGAACTAATTGTACCATTCTTTATCAATCTGGTTATAGACCATGGATTCTTAGAGAATTTTCTTATAGTTATTGTATTACCTGTGTTTGAGATAGGAAATAGTGTTGCATTAACTCTACTACCATCTGGCAAGGTAGCATCCAATAGTGGGTTTAGAGTATTTATTTGCCTACCAACTCTTCTAGCTATGGTAGAAGAATAGTTGTATATATCCTCTTCCTTTTTTAATATCAGATTAGTCTTACACCAACCTGCTCTCTTGTGATATACCCAAATAGGTTGATTGGACCCATTAACACATATTTCTTCTATGTTTTCATCGTAGCTCAAGATCTCCAATTCTCCCAATCCTACTGTAGTTAATAATAGATACTCTGTGAGAATTGTTAGTGATTTTTCATCAATATCTTTGAAATTTTCCTTGAGAATTTTCTGAGCTACATCTCTGTATATCTCTCTAACATATTCATATTTATTTGGATCTAGAAGGTCTCGTATATCAACGTTAGCCCTCTTTATTAGATCATATTTTATCTTATTATCTATTATAACTCTTGTAGCATCGCTTAGTGATGGTATTCTAATCTCATATATCGGTACAAAATCATCCTCCGGTTGAGATATGCTTACGTTTATAGGGAATCCTGTTTGACTGACAATAGAATAATCTAATTTCATCGTTCTAGTATTACATTTAATATTCCATTTTTGATGCTCTTGTCAACAATCTTGGCCTTATGAAAATCTTCATGAAGAGGGATCTTAACATTCATATCATCTGAAACTATATTTAACTTTCCTCTGACAATCTCCATATGTAGATCATTGATATCATAATTTTTATTCAACAATACTGTAATGTTCATTCTATTTCCCTCTCTGGACACTTCAAATAGAGGCATGTTGATGTTCTCTTCTTCAGCAAGCTCTATGTTTCTCATATCAAACGATATCCCAAATCCTCTGAACATCCTCTCAATCATCTTATTGAACATCTCCATCTCCCTATTAAACCTCTCCATTTCCTCTTTATCAAAATTATTACTAATCTCTATTTTGGGCGGATTATCACCTTCTCGTATGATCCTAATGCTGAATCTTCTAACTTTAAAATTGTCCTTGTCCTCATCCATAATATTCTCACCCATTAATATAATACTCATATACGCTTTAAAAGCTTATCAAAACATAAACACACCGGAAAGCGTCTCTAAAATCTAAAGAAACCTATTATTTCTTCTTCTCTTTAGGCATTTTATGCCCACCTAAATATTATATAAGTTTGAAACATTTAAAAACATTATGTTCTCAAATATAGCATGCTACTCAGAATGAATGGGAAAATATATACAAGAAATTTAACCCCCGGCAAATCAGTTTATGGGGAAAAACTGGTCAGATTCAATGACGTTGAATATAGAGAATGGGATCCATATCGTAGTAAATTGGCCGGTGCTATCGCCAAAGGCCTAAAAACATTCGAGTTCAATTCGGAATCAAAAGTTCTGTATCTAGGGGCATCTACAGGCACTACAGTATCACACATATCAGATATATGCGTAGATGGATCTATATATGCAGTAGAGATATCTAAGCGTATGATGATAGAGCTATTAAAACTAGCTGATGTGAGAGATAACATAATTCCTATACTGGAAGATGCAAATCATCCAGAGAGATATAAAGAGATAGGTGAAGTGGATATAATATATCAGGATGTTGCTCAACCCAATCAATCTGAGATATTTGTAAAGAATATTAAACAATTCAGGCCTAAAATAGCCTATTTATGTCTAAAAACACAGAGCATTGATGTATCTGCAGATCCTAAAGAGATATTGGATGAGGAACTGAATAGAATCGGTTATAAGCCCCTGGAGATAATTGATCTGAACCCATACGATAAACACCATTATTTTCTAGTTTTTAGGATCTCTCTTGAACACTAATAACATAGATTTTGTCTGTTCATTTAGAAGAGCCTCTATAAGAGCTGATTTTGGAACGAGAGAGCTATCAATACTCTTCCCCTTACTTACATATATAAATATATCCTCATCACTCTCCAAAACATCCAATTCAGAATGATTTTCTGGGTCAATCTGTTTATAAATATCTAATCTCCTATTCATAATATCTAATGCCCAAGTTCTAATTTTTCTATCCTCAGCTCTAGACAATTTCCATAGGACCACATCATCCCCAGAATTTATAATATCCTCTAAAGTTAGTACATTATGCTTTAGAGCTCTATATATAAGCTTTCTCAATATAGCGGCTGCCTTCAGAACCTTATTATGATTGTATACATTTTGAAACATCATGTATCTACCTATCAACATAGCTTCTATGCTCTTAGAACCTTCGATATGAATTTTCCAACTATTCTGTTCTCTCCAGTTAGGATTTACTAATAGTATGTTTTTCAATATAAAATCTGTTTCTATAACCCCGTAGGAAGTTCCTGTATAGTATGCATCTCTAACAAGATAATCCAATCTATCTAGACCTGCATCAAAACTGATTAGAGGAACCTCTAACAGCTCAAAATCCGAAGGTAATTTCAAATTTTTACCAATATCATCTATAATAAGTTGACTCAGAGCCATGCCCAGCTGTTCATGAAATTTGTGATTCGGTTTGCCATTATTATCCTTGGAATCTTCCACTTTAACATATTGCTTTTCGCGTTCAAAATAAACCTTAATCTCACCATACATTAACCCAAGTACGTGTTCTGCATCATGTGAAAAAGCTACATGACCAACATCATGGAGTAATGCATAGTATCTAGATTGTTGAATCAAGGTTCTTCTCTCATTTTCAGATAGTTTCTGATAATATGTTCTTTTTATTCTATCTCTGGCTCTCATGATGTTCTGAATGTGAAAATACTTCTCTACTAGACCATAAACTCCTAAGGAATGTTCGTATCTTGTATGAGTAGCTCCGGGATAGATAAGATATGCTAAAGACAACTGTTTTATCCTTCTGAGTCTATTCATGATAGGATGATTTAGTAGGTATTTAAACTCTTGTGGAAAATATATCATACCATGTATTGGATCTTTTATACTGATCATATTCTCTTAAACACATCAGGTTGCTCTTCCATACATTCCCCTTGATCAGCTAGAATTACTAATATTATCCTTACCATTTGGCTAGGGAGACCTGTTTTTTCAGAGATCTTATTGACATGAGTTGGGTATTTTATTAATCTAACTATTCTATCTCGATTCTTTTCAAACAGCTCTCTTCTTATTAAGTATAATTGATTATCAATAGGATTCAAAAAAATTATAAACCTATCTATATCATCTCTCTTCTTTATTATTTCCATATCTGATGCAGAAAATATTCCATACTCTAACTTAGGATCTGTCAGATTCTTAGTATGAGATACATTCTTCATAGCTTCATAAATATCCTTGGGTATACTAATATTTCCATTTGGCAATAGTTTTATCAAATTCTTATCTAGAAGACTTTTCAAAATCTTTAGTTCATTCTGTGATAATTCCTTCCTTAGATTGTCTAGATTTCTATTTTTATAGAATATCAAAGAGACCTTCCATAGAAGATCTAACTGTTCTGGAGACAATTCTTTGAGTAATTTCTCAGATTTTGGACTAAGTTTAGATTTACCCTTAGTTGCCAAATCGTCAATCGTTTCAACCATCTTGGATTCAGTGCTAGATAGATCTTTCTTAACGATAAGTATCACATTATCATTCAGAAAATATGCTTCAAATCCCAGGGCCTTGATCTTGTTAATATAATCATGTATAGTTTCCATATTTAGATATTTCCGCATATAAAAATTTAAAGTTAATATATAAAATTAAAATTATAAATGTGATGAACACTGGATATTCTGATGTGATGATGAGAAATTTGAGTACTGATAATTATGGGGCGATTAATTAGGGGATTGTTCACAATAACAATCATGCTAATTGCAGAAGGAATCCTAGAATTATTATTTATCTTATTCAGATTCCTAAAGAGATAATCAATCTGATCGTTTCATATTTTCAATATATTCTAACAATCTCCTACCTTCCTTTTCATCTACCTGTCTTGTACCTTTACCAACTTTGCTCACACTTATCCTATCATACCCATTATCTCTTAAGACCCCCACTATTTTCTGGACATACTCTTGTGTGGTGAATATGACTGGATTTGGCCCTGCATCAAAAGAATAAGCCGCTATATTTGTCCCATGATTCTGGTTGAGTTCAATTATCAACCCCGCTACTTTATGACTGTCATCATTCATGTACACTATTCTTGGATAACTCCTAAGCATCGATGAGTGTAGCCCATCAGATGCTTTCATAGTCAATTCCCAAACTCTAGGATAATCTTTACTTCTCATAGCACTGATTAGATGTGGTAATAGAACATACTCTTCATATTTAACCCAATCCCAATACAGAGGATCTGTCCTAGTAGTTATCTCCATCCCCTCTCTACTACTAATATTTTTCTTAGCTGAATTAACAGTAACGATTATTATTCTTAGATCATCTAGTTCTTCAGCCGGTATTAATGATTCTGCATAGCTACTTTTCAGTATCACATCACGATCATATCCTAACTGGGCATAATTTCTGAGTTGATAAATATCAAATCCTCTATACCAAACCACAAATCCTCCTGATGATGGAATGCTTCTAGATGCAGAACCAGATAGCTGTGCAGCATATATAGATAGAGTTCTCTCATCTAAATTTTGAAATTCTGGGATTACTCTATAGAATGCATATGCTAGTGCAGAGAATCCAGAGGCAGATGATGCTAGTCCTGCTCCTGTGGGAAAGTCATTCGCAGATCGTATTTTATAATCATATCTATACAAACTGCTCAAACCAGATACAATTGCTAGATTTCTAATAAACTCTTCAACATTACTCCACTCTTTAGAACCTTGGCTAATATTCTTCCCATCTAGACAGAATTCAAGTAATTTTCCACTACCATTAGGAATTACAGTAAGCTCAGTAATAGTTCTATAGCTATCAGCTATAAGAGATGCTGAAGATTTTGTAGGGTATCTAGGGATATTTAAATCTCCTATTATCTCCTTTGGCATAACTCCCCAATACTTAACCAGAGCTAGATTTGGATGGGATAACACATAAACAGTCTTAGTCATGTGTTAGTATTCTATAAATAAGATTATAAAGAGCTATGGTGTATATCCCGTCGGAGGGATTTGAACCCCCAACCTCCCGGTAACAACGATTACCTCACTACAGCCGGGCGCTCTACCGTTGAGCTACGACGGGTCTGTTTGTTTTATAAGTACATGTTTTTTAAAATCTAACTCTAGATAGATAAACTCATGTTGACTGAGATAACTTCAATGCTCAAGATGGAGATATTTGGTAATACTATTGAACAATATATTTTATTTTTCATAAGTCTATTTGTACTCAGCATAATATTCAAAATATTCAAAGAAGTAGTATTGGTGTCTCTAAAGAAAATAGCTGAGAAATCCACAACGAAATACGATAACTATCTTATAGATGCAATCTCAGAGCTAAAGTGGCCTTTTTATACTTGGATATCATTACATCTCTCCCTACAAGTTCTTACTTTACCTAAATCATTCAGTATTTTCTTAGATATCCTAGCTACAATAATGATAGCTTACTATATATCAAAGGCCCTATTGAAATTCATAGAATTAGTAATCAAGGATTGGAATTCCAGAGCAGATCCTGAAGATAGAGTTGAGGATAATGTTATAGATCTTGTTGTAAATGTGATTAGGATTGTTATAATAGTATTTGCCATAGTAACAGTCCTAACAAATCTGGGGATAGATACAACTGCATTAATAACAGGATTGGGAATTGGGGGTCTTGCAGTTGCATTTGCATTTCAGCGTATAATGGAAGATATATTTGCCTTTTTCATGATACATATAGATAAACCTATAAAGAAAGGGGAATTTATAGTTGTGGGGAATTATGCTGGTACTGTTGAGAGAATTGGACTCAAATCCACTAGGTTGAGATCCAGAAGTGGTGAAGAGATTGTAGTATCTAACAAAGATCTATTAAATTCTTGGATCAATAATTTTGGTAGGATGAGTGAGAGAAGGTACTTACTTAGAATAGGTGTTACGTATGACACTCCTGCCGATAAGTTGGAGAGAATTCCTAAAATACTAGAAGAGGAAATAATCCGAGCTAGCAACGAACTGAAGATAAATCGAATTCACTTTGTATCATATGGGGATTTCAGTTTGATATTTGAAGCTTATATTTCAATATATAAGGTTGATTATGTAGAATATTTAAATGTGGTTCAACAGATTAATCTGAACATAAAAAGAAGATTTGATCAGGAAGGGATATCATTTGCATTCCCTAGTCAATCCATATATATAGAGAAAATGCCTAAGGAAAAGATTTAAAAATATTTTGTATAAATAGAACAACAGATAGCGGCCATAGGGCCTGGGAAACACCCGTTCCCATCCCGAACACGGAAGTTAAGCCAGGCCACGAGGGGTTGTACTACCCTGAAGGGTGGGAAAACCCCTTGCTGCTATCCTTTTTAAGATTATCCTATATAGAACTATTATGTTAGGAACTTCTGGAATCAGAGGTAGATACGGAGAAAAGATCACTCCCAGTCTGATCTATAGAGTTTCCAACCAGTTTGCTCAAGATCACAAAATAATATATATAGGACATGATATAAGAGATAGCTCACCAGCTCTCTATTATTCTGCTGTTTCCGGAGCTTTAGCTAGTGGAGCAGAGGTATATATGATAGATACTGTGCCAACTGGAATAATGGGATTCAGTTATCCTGGGATCATGATAACTGCTTCACACAATCCCGAAGAGGACAATGGGATCAAGTTTTTCAGAGATGGAAGAGAGATTACAAAGGAAGAAGGGCAGTTTTTAAACAGAGACATCATAGAGAGCAAACATGGGATAATTGTTCAGGATTATCGCAATATCATTTATGATAGATATCTTGCCGCTCTTGAGGAGAGCTTTGAATTTGATTTCAGTATAGAACCTATAGATCTTAACTCTTCTGCATATACTTTTTTCAATTACTACATCCAAAGAACCAGAATAAGATTAAGATTGATAGATAATGTTCCATACTTTTTGAGGAAGAGTGAACCAATTCAACAGAATGTGAAAATCGATAGAGGCTTCATGCTAGATGGAGATGGTGATAGAGTAGTTCTAGTTAGAAATGGAAATATAGTTGATGGAGATCGAATGTTTGCAGGTATGGCAAAATATATGAATGAAACTAGAGGCACAGATGTGTTAGCAGTTACTGTTGAATGTCCTATAGCCATCAAAAATTTCCTAAGTGAATATTACAAAATACACGTTACACCCGTAGGATCTAATTATATCTCTAGCATCCTAATGAATTATAAGGATAGAGGGTTTGGAGGGGAGCCAAATGGCCATTATATCATACCAAAATTCAATTTGGTCAGTGATGGAATTGGTGGAATGGCCCTTATCACTGAGATGTTGAAAAGAGAATACCCATTACCAGATATATCCTATAGAGTGATAAGAAAGAAGTATCCTGTATCTGATAAAATAGAGACTATGAAAAGAATAAAATCTAGGCTGAATGATGAATATCTGGAGATTGACGGGATTCTGATAGAAACAGAGGATATTAAAATATTGATTCGACCTAGTGGTACAGAGAACATTTTAAGATTAACTGTAGAAGCTCCTCCTGATAAGATAGATGAGATTTTGAATAAATATGAGAGTATAATTCTAGAAAGTATTAAAAATCCATAGCTGATATTAAAAACATGCGTCTCCTACTACTGCATTCTGAGCATATAGAAGTAATTCCAAAGGAGAAAGCTGTTGAAATTTTTGATGAACCAGAGAGAGTAGATTTAGATAACGTTCTGGTTGTTTTTGTATCTGTGGAAAGAGGGGATCTAGAAGAATATTTGGATAGAGCAGTTGATGATATTCTATCACATCTGAAAGCTATTGGTGCTAAAAACATTCTCATATATCCGTATGTACATCTAACTAATGATCCAGAGAGTCCAGTCAGAGCTAGAGAACTAACAAACAGATTGTATGAGCTATTAAAAGGGTATGTGGGAAATATATACAGAGCTCCATTTGGATGGTATAAAGAATTCAAGATTCATGTTTATGGACATCCATTATCTGAACTGAGTAAGACTTATAGGAAAGATACTGAATATATATCTAAATCTCTTAAACAAGAATCAAATATAAAATCTAGATTTGTAATACTCTGGAGAGATAAAATCTACGAAATATCTGAATTTGATTTTCAGAAATTCCCTAATTTCAAGAAGCTAGTGGATTATGAAACAAAGAAAGTGAGAACCTATGAATCTGAACCAGTACACATAGAATTAATGCGAAGACTCAAGTTAGCTAGCCATGAACCTGCAAGTGATGCTGGTAATATGAGATATTATCCTAGAGGAAGATTGATAAAGAAGATCCTAGAGAGAATGGTCAGTGAATATTGTATAAACGACGGTGCTCATGAGGTTGAAACTCCTATCATGTATGATTACAACCATCCAAGTCTGGAGAAATATTTGAATAGATTCCCAGCTAGACAGTACACTGTATTGTCTGATCAGAAGAGATATTTTCTGAGATTTGCAGCATGCTTTGGGCAGTTTCTCATAGCTCATGACACTCATATAAGCTACAAACAATTGCCTCTGAAGCTATATGAATTAACCAGATACTCATTCAGAAGAGAACAGAGTGGGGAGGTTACAGGTCTGAAGAGATTAAGGGCATTCACCATGCCAGATATGCATACTTTAGTGAGTGATATGGATATGGCTAAGAGCGAATTTCTGCACCAGCTAGAATTATCCAAAAGGTTAATGCAAGAATTGGAGTTATATGATCACATAGAAATTGCATTCAGAGCTCAAGAAGAGTTCTTCAATCAGAATAGAGATTTCTATAGATCTGTACAGGAGATTGTTGGAGACCGACCAATATTACTAGAATTGTTCGACCAGAGATATGCATACTTTATAACAAAATTTGAGTTCAATTTTATTGATAGCAAGGATAAAGCTGCATCACTATCCACAGTTCAGATAGATATTGAAAATGCAGAGACTTATGATATAAGGTATGTAGATAGTGATGGTAATTATAAAAAACCTATTATATTGCATGCAAGTCTATCTGGAGCAATAGAGCGAGTGATATTTGCAATACTAGAGAGAGAAGGTATGAAAATCGCTAAGGGCGGAAAAGGTGAATTTCCCATGTTTCTAGCACCTATTCAAGTTAGGATAATACCTGTTAGTAAGGAGTATTTGGATTATGCTATTAAAATACACAATGAGATCTCACATATGTTCAGAACTGATATAGATGATCGAGAGGAAAGTGTAGCTAAGAAAATAAGAGAGGCTCAAATGGAATGGATACCAGTTATGATTGTCGTTGGTAAAGAGGAGATGGAGAGTGGAATGATAAGCGTTAGTACACGAGATGGGAAGAGATTCCATACAACTATAAACGAGTTTATAAAAACCTATTCTAAGAATCTGAAATACACAGAGAGTCTAAATATGCCATATCTGATAAGTAAGAGGGGCGATCTATGAAGATAATTTTGATTACTGGAAAGAGAGGAGCTGGTAAAAGCGAATTAGCTAAATTACTATCATCTAGAATACCTGTATATGAAATGTCTGATTATGTATACAGAGAGATGCGAAAAGCTGGTATAGATAGATTTGATGCAATTACAGTAGGGGAATTTGCTAAGAGATTAAGAACTGAGAGGGGGAATGACATTGTGGCAAAATTGTTGTGGGAAGATATTAAAGGATTGGATATAGTGGTGATATCTGGAGCACGTTCACCAGAAGAGGTTGAATTTTTTAGGAAGAACGCCGATGTTCTGGTTATAAAAGTGGATGCTCTCCCAGAAATTAGATATCATAGAATATTGCAGAGAGCTAGACCTGGTGATGTGAAAAGTTTTGATGATTTTATTAAAAAGGAGAGATTAGATGAGGAACTTGGAGTAGGAACTATACTAGAGGATATCATAATAGATAATAATTACGACCTAGGTGTGTTCAGATTGAAAGTAGAGAATCTGCTAAAATTCATTCTAGATCGTTCCTGAAGCACACTTCTACAGAAGCATTACATTTGAAGGGAGAATTGATAGCTATCTGAAAAGGTAGTGATATCTTTCCAACCATATTACGTTGATCCACAGGGATGAGAGTGTGATTAGAGATAATATTAACATTCACAATACTGCAATCTCCGTCTAATATCTTTATATGAACAGTGGGATCCTGAGGAACAGTATAATTCGTTTTCCCTATATCATATGTAAATACATACCCCTCAATTAGTTCTGCGTTTATATTTTGGCATGTGGCTGAGACTAACATAGTGACATAAAGCATATTGTCCTTACAGAACACGCCTATACCTACATTCTCCATAATATCATTAAGTATTAATCTCCTGTGTCCTACACTAGTTAGCCAACCCGTAACTACTCTCCTAGAATTCTGTAGATAATCACTATTACAATTAATATTCTCCAAATAGATTATATTCTCCCCAGCAGAGAAAAACATATATCTATTATCTAGTAATCTCATAGCTACATCTCTACCTTCCTTATCAATATGACCAAAAAAGTTTTCATAATACATCCTCTTAGCATACAATCTGGCGATATATCCTAATCTATTATCGTATTTATATGGACTTAGATTGGATTCCAATCTAACTCTATTTATATGTTGAAATATAATATACTCAAATTCAGTAGGGGGCGGATAATCCAATTTTCTAAAAATACTATCTGATTTCTGATCCTGAATTTTACCTATACAACCCGAAAGGAAGAGTAAAAAACTAATCAGTAGAAATCTCAAAAGGTGGGCGAGTCTCATCTGGCAACTTATACCATATTCGATATACATCGAATTTTAACTGTTCAACATTATCAACATCCTCTATTTTCTTTCTCTCAAGCCTAAAATCCTTAAGAGGAGAATATTTCATTATCTCTCACCCAACATCTTTAGAACAAACTCCCCAATTTCCGTGTATGGTGTGTAGGCACCTCCTGCCATTTTAAATCCACATTTCTTACATTCCCATATACTAAATGAGACTCTACGTAATGTTTTTGAATGACATTTTGGACATTCGTATTTCGCTCTCTGCTTAGCTATAATCTCATTATAGAGTGTTCTTATTTTTTTACCATATCTATTTGTCTTTAACATCTTTCTCACCCAATATTCTATTTAATATCTTGGGTCTATTTTTTAAAGCTATTTCTATCATTTCGTCCAATTCATCTCTATTCAAACCTCCATTTCCCATTTTCTGGATCCCAACTATATTATCATCTCTATCTACTGCTATACTCACTAGCACATCTGCCAATTCAGATTCCATATGTGTAGGGTCTAATATTATAATATCATCTATTTTTGCAAATGTGCTTGATATAACATGATTCTGAAGGAAATTGTCCTGAACAAATTCATTTCTATTTAGCTTATCATTTTCAATCTTTGGAATTCTTATATTGCTGAGTGCAGCCATACCAGCTAAATAGCTAGCATCAACAGCATTACCATCATAATCTATAACATACATATCCAGGAATACAGTGTAACCTTTTTTAGCTTCCAGAGCTAATTTACCCAGATTCAGCACTTCCGCACTTCTGAAACCTCTATCGACAATTCTAGACAACTCAATACCTCTCTCATCAGGAGGACCACTAACAAAACTCTCATGGGCTATAGGAGATAGATCAATATTCACTATAAAATTTCCTTTGTTATCCTCAAATAGATCACCGTATTCTATTTTTATTCCAGCTACGACCAGAGTGTCCCCCAGTCTTGCTATCGCCGATCCTTCTGCAGTTTTTATTACATCATGTTTTATAGCAATCTCTCTATACTGATCAGCTTTTCTCCCATCTATCCTCCTTGTATAATTCCTATAGTACTCTAAAAACGTCTCTTTTGAATAATGGATCATATATGTCTCACCAGATCATTGCTCAGCTCTTTAGAGTATCTTCTTGTAAAAGCATCTCTGATTAGATTTTCGAAAAACTCTCTTTTCGATCGAACCATTTCAATAGCGCTCTGCAATTCTTCATAGCTTATCTTCCCATCAAGCTGTAGTAATAATATATCGCCTTTCCTAGTAATGCATATAGGTATATCCCCTTGACCTAGATTATCCTCCTCTTTGGATAGATCTAATACAATCTCATTATTCACCTTACCTGCAGATATTCCATAACCTATATCTCTAAGAGCTATACCCGCATCTATTAATGCTGCAACCGCAGCTACAAAAGATGCTACTCTTGTACCCCCTTCAGCCTGTAAAACTAGTATCTGTACCTCTATCAGACCACCAGGATATCTATCTACTAGTATCAAATTAGACAGAGCTTCTCTTAAAACTTTTGAAATCTCCACAGCTCTCCTATTTGGAACGTATTTACCATGCTCCTCCAGAGAACAGAATGTCGCCATTCTGTATTCTACCTTAATAATAGCTCTCTCAAGATTCTCTATAGCTGGAGGAGCCTCCTCAGGGCCATATACACCTACAAGTATCTTATTCATTCCCCATTCGATATATGCGGATCCTTTAGCATTTCTTAAAATCCCAACCTCCAATTTAATATTCCTCAATTCATCTTTCTGTCTACCATCAGATCTCATTTAGCATCACCAAAATTCTTCATGATATAATCTGTAAGTCCTCTTATATGAGCTCTCTTAACGATAGTATTTATTATATCAATAGCACGACTAAAATCACCTCTTCCTATCCAGATGATCCCATTCCTACCTACCTCTAATTTGCTGTTTGACAATTTTTCTATAAGTTTAAGCATTTCCCCTTTTGATCCAACAATCCTACCAACTTTGGATTCTGGAACTCTATAGATAACACCATTACGTAATAATCTAACATTCTCTAGAGTCTCCCCAGTTTGGGATACAACTCCCATAACATAATCTCCTATGTTTAATCTCATCTCCAAACCTCTGATCATAATACTCATGGCATAGAATGAAGAGATATCTACAATATATGCCACGTTCTTCTTCTCAGCAATTATTTTACCTATAACCACATCTCTAGGTTTAGGGATATATACTGTTTCTATAGCCGCATCTATACCCTCTAAGTGTAAGTTATATATATTCTCCATATCTCCTGGTAGAATTACTCTCATCTAATCTTTCACCTTTAGCAGTTTGCTCTCCACTTTACCTCCAGATAATTTGTTTAATCTATCGTAAAACTCTCCCTGGAGGCCAGCTAGTAGCTCTATATGGGCTACAATTGATCCATCGTTTGATTCCTCTAATTTAAGGGGGTTTAGAGATTTGAGATAGCCATATACTTTGTAAGCGACATCTGCGGGAACTCTAATTTCTATAATTACTGATGCCATTTTAATAGGCAATATTTTTCTTAATTGCTCTAGAATCTCCTTGGCTTGCTGCTCAACTGGTTTGAAAGGATCTATGTTGTATTTTATATTATTCATTGCATTCTCTATTCTAAGAGGTGGTATAGGTAGATTTGTCTGCCCATCAATACAGTTCTTGGCCAGAAAATCTATTATTTGCTTCCTTTTCTTCTCAACCATCTTTCTTCTCTGTTCAGTAGTTAACTGTACTTCTCCCTTCTCCAAGATTGTCTTAAGTATTGTCTGTATATCATCTGTACCAAATGCCTTCTTTATGTTACTAGGTGATTGACGCTCACCCTTTTTGAAATTCTTATAAACTTCTTCTACTACCAATATGTTATTTAGATCTTTTTTTGTACCTTCTAAATAGGCATAGGTCTTGTCAGGATCTAATAATACTTCAAAGTGCTCTCCCCCTATTACAATTCTTCCTATAATAGCCTTATTAAGATCCATTATCCTCACCCTGCATAGTAATATCCTTCTTCAATACTACATTATCAAGGTTAAATAGCTCTTTAAATATCTTTCTAGCAGCTCTCAATTTCGAATTGTTATTACCAAATGCAAACTTTACATCTTTTGGTTCTACAAATAGTATCAAAGTTTTCTCTGTATTAACATTCATCACATCATATCTATTTATTTTAGAATTGTTAAAGAATAATTTTATAAATTCTTCTAGTTTATCACTATATTTGAGAATAATAATTTTCTTATTGAAAGATTCTGACAATATCTTCAATCTCTTCAGACCCAATTCAGGATTCTTAACTATAAAATATAGATAACTATCATCTTGATAAACTGCTTCTGGAAATTCTCCCACCAATCTATTGTATTCATTAATATAATAGATATCTTTATCAGAGATTTCCATATTTTACAATTTTGCCTCTCCTTTCTCTAGAACTGCTACTGCTGATACTAAAAATGGCTTTCCTATAGTCTGTCCAATCTCCAGAGAAGTATTGATGTAGATGGGAATTAGATTCTTCTCTTTGCATCTCTCTTCTAAACTTTTTAATACATCCTCCCTCGCATTTTTTGCTATGAATACAGCAATTGGTTTAGAGTTCTTTAGAGCATCAATTACCTCTTTGTATCCATAAACCACCTTACCTGTTTCAGCAGCCAATCTTAAATTTTCCAGGTTCGGATCCAGAGAGATTTTTTTGGATCTCTTCCTAACTAATACCTTTTCGCGTTTCTCTTCCATATCAATCACATCTATTTATTAGAAAACTTAAATTTTAAAAGTATTCTACCTGTACCCAAGGATATAGGTTTCCCACTCAATACTGCCTCTACAGGACCTTTTAGTCGATCTACCTCTCCGTTAACAGCACCTCTAACCAGATGTTTAATAGTCTCTTCGTAAGCGGCTCTTGCTAATACAGAGGTCTTGAATCTAACCATACCATTCCTACCTATAGATAACACTTCACCAGTCCAACACATCCCATCTGCAAGTAGTGAAAGATGTCTCACATCAACATCCAAACCTTGCATATCAAGTGTTTCCTTGAGTTCTTTGAGTATTGCGTTTCTAGCAGCTTCTATACCAAATATCTTGTATATCATTATTATATCATTTGTGTAACATCTATGTATGTCTATATATGTTTTAAATCTGTTGTATAGAGCATCTAAGTTATTCCCTGCAGCCTTAATAACATATTCGCCATTTTCTTCTACTATCGTTGCCTTGGTTATACCTTCTATACCATTTATAGTAAGATTAGGGAGTTTGCTGTATACTTTATGAATTAATTTTATATCAGAATCCTTAGGTATTACCAATCTGAAAACATCCTTCTTATTCTTGGCAGGTTTCATCTGACCTTGTATCTTTTTGCTCCTCAAGAACCTATTTACCGCATCCACAACGCTCTCTGTAGTAAGAAATTTAGAATAATATGCATCTATTTTCACTTTCATGCGTATATCGAATCCATTGTTATTGATCTTCAACTTGAAATTAGCCACGTCTGATAACTTGATATGTTCGATTTCCCTCATGATTCTCTGAACTGTTTCCAGATCTCTCTTATAATTGTCGTTAAATCTTATAACTATAAGTGGTTTCTTTGGAGTAGTTTTCCTATCTACTATCTCGATTATTCTAGGTAATCCAGTAGGTACATGTTCTGCAACTCCTGCATAGTGAAAGGTTCTCATAGTCATCTGTGTACCAGGCTCTCCGATGGATTGGGCTGCAATTATTCCTACTGCCTCTCCAGCCTCTATATTAGTATTCAATTTTCTTCTCTTCATCATATCCTCACCTATACAGTATCAATATCATCTTTTCTAGTATCATCTACATCTAACCCCTTAACTCCCATATACATAGGATTTTTAGCATCACCACCATACAAGAATTGGATTATCCTACCATTACTATCCCTAACAGATATATCATCCTCAACATAGTAATCCGCAAGAGCATTTATCAATCTCCTCTGCATATATCCACTTCTAGAGGTTCTTATAGCGGTATTAACTATAGATTCTCTTCCAGCAATACTGTGTGCAAAGAATTCATCTACATCCAAACCAGTAGTGAAACAGCCATAAACATAACCCCTTTCCCTCCCCTCCAGTTTACCTCTATCAAAGAATGGCAATAATCTCTTGTAATATCCTCTCCAAGGCCTTCTATTTCTAACAACTTGCTGTCCTACTGTACCAGACATCTGTATAACGTTTAATAGAGATCCTCTCGATCCTATCTTAGCCATTAGTATTGAGGAGTTCTCTGTTCCAAAATAATTCTCTAATAACTTACCTATTGCATTTCTAGTCTCTGTTGTAACCTGCATTATCAGAGCTTCTAGAGTCTGTTTCATACTCATACCAGGTAATCTGTCTAATTCTCTGCTCTTGAATTTTTCTATAAGCTCCTCTATCTTCTTATCCATATTCTGCAGTTCCTTTACAATCTTCTTCCTGTAATTATCATCTACATAGTAATTCTTGTATGAAACCGTTATTCCGTGCAATGTTAAATACTCTATACCCATTTTGAAAGACTTGTTGATAAATTGTGCAGCTACATCATCACCATAAACTATTACAAGCCTCTTAATCAACTCATCTAATGCCTTACCATCAATAGCCCCTTCTAAGATCTTACCTTTCTGAATCTTCAACTTCACTCCAAGCTTTGTATCAGCTTCCATGGATAGATCTGGGGGCAATAACATCTCTAGTAACTCTCTACCAGTATAACTGTTCTTGATAGGTAGATTTTTGATATCAAATCCGGCATTAGCTAACATCCTTAGAGCGTTATTCTTATCAATCACCGTATCCTGTTTAGATAGGAAATAGAGACCAGTCACTCCATCTTCAGAATGTTTAATCAAAGCTCTACCATTCCTTATAGATAATATATGTTTATTACCATCCATCAACTCCATAGCTTCTACTCTAGCTTCCTCTAATTGTAAAACATGCAAATTCATCTCATCTCCATCAAAATCTGCGTTATAAGGAGGAGTAATTAGAGGATTTATCCTAAAGGTTTTACCAGGTAATACTTTTACATAATGTGCCATCATAGATACTCTGTGTAGTGAAGGTTGACGATTGAATAACACTACATCTCCATCAACAAGCTGTCTCAAAATTACCCAACCCGGACCTATTTCCTGTAAGATCTTTTCCCTGTTGGTAGATGTGATTATTCTCTTCTCTCCGGTAGGACTTATCACGGCTACAGCTCTCGGATATACATCTCTTTGAATGAGCTCTTTACAATAATCAATATTATTTTCCATAACTGCAATAGGCACAGTCTGACTCTCTGCTATTCTCTGTGGGACTCCAACCTGATTGAAATCTATCTTTACATCAGGACTTATTACAGTTCTAGCTGAATATTCTACTCTCTTACCATTCAAATTATATCTGAATCTACCCTCTTTACCCTTTAATCTCTGTACTAGTGTCTTCAGAGCTCTACCACTCCTATGCCTAACCTGAGGAATCCCAGGCAGTTCATTATCAAAATAGGTAGCTACATGATATTGTAGTAATCTCCAATGATCCTCATGAATGAGAGTTGGTGCTCCAGCCCTCTTATTCATCTCCAATTTTTCATTAACTCTAATTATTTCTGCAAGTGCATGTGTAAGATCATCTTCACTCTTCTCTCCTGATTCTAATGTTATAGAAGGTCTTATCCTAGGGGGTGGAACTAATAGATAATTGAGCAAAAAGTCTTTAGGTCTGAATATATAATCTTTAGCTGCAACAGCATATGGGGAAAACGCTTTAGATAGCTCCTCTACATCTTCATCTGGAATTCTATTTAACCACTTCTCTATTTTCTTAATCAACAATTCATCCTCTTTTTCATCATCCTTATCAAACTTAATAACAAAGTTGTAAGGTTTATCCAATTTTATTATAGATTGCTGTGCCCCACAATGTGGACAGACTACTTTATTTCTGATCTTATAATTTCCCTTTCTTAGTTCAGGGTTATTAAGAAAGCGATGGCATTTTTCACAAGTATTATTCAATACATATTCAAGATGCTTAACAAATAATGGATGTATTACTGGTGCATTAAGCTTTATATAACCAAAGTGGCCGGGACAAGTCTTGTGTGTACCCCCACAAGTCTTACATTTTATTCCAGGATCAACAACTCCCATTCTAGGATCCATTAACCCTCCTTCAATAGGATAACCATTGTCATCATATGTATCTGGTAACTTTACCTCTACTTTTGCAAGTTTCTTTATAATCTCATCTGAAGCTATCATGAACTGTATGTTGTGTAGATAGTAATCCTTTCTCTCATATCGTCTGTTCATCATCCAGATCACCTTTTTTCCTTATAAAGAGTTTTGGATAAATATGCATAGATATAATTTCATTGAGCAACAATTTGAAAGCATACGGAATTTCTATATGTCCTACATTATTACTTCCACACACAGGACATACATATTCCTCAGAAGGTTCGTCATAATATGCAAAACTGCCACAGTCTAAACACACGTGTTCTACGTGTTTATCACTATTCTCTAACAATCTATCAATCACCGTAGCTGCTGCCCCGTATCCTAACAGAGTATCTCTTTCCATCTCTCCAAATCTCAACCCTCCTTCTCTACTTCTTCCCTCAGTAGGCTGAGAAGTTAATAATTGCACTGGTCCTTTGGTTCTACTATGCATTTTATTTGATACTAGATGATGTAATCTCTGATAATATATAACCCCTATAAATATTTTAACCTTTATTTTCTCTCCAGTAACACCATCGTACATCTCCTCCTCTCCCCATTCATCAAATCCTAGGGATTTTAGCTCTTGGATAAACTTTTCTAGTTTATCACCGGAGAAAGGAGTAGCATCTACATATTTACCAGTTATACATGCTGCCTTACATCCCAACATTTCTAATAGATGGCCTGCAGTCATTCTACTAGGTATTGCGTGTGGGTTTATTATCAGATCAGGGACGATTCCACTTTTAGTAAATGGTAAATCCTTCTGATCAACTAACATTCCTATAACTCCTTTCTGTCCATGTCTAGAACTGAATTTATCACCTATTTCTGGGATCTTATTCAGTCTGAATCTAACCTTTATTACCACATCCCCATCTTGATTCTCTGTTATCATAACTCGATCAACTCTACCCTCTTCTCCTTCCTTAACCTTTATAGAACTATCTTTGTATTTCTCTTCTGTTGCTCTAGTAAAATCCAAATCCTCTAAGAATCTAGGTGGTGATAGCTTTCCTATAATAACATCATTTTCCACATATTTCTCTTCCAACCTAGGCAAACCATCATCATCCAACTTCTCATATGAAACATTGTGTTTAACATTCATGATCATGGAACCTGGCTTTGTGATTTTATCTCTGAATTGTGCATAATACTCAACAATCTCGGTGGAATAAGTTTTGAACATTATTGATCTACCAAATCCTCTATCTACAGCGGACTTGTTTATAACAACTGCATCGGTCATGTTCCATCCTCTGTAACTCATCACTGCAACCACAAGATTGTACCCAGCTGCTCTCTTGGCTAATCCTAAGTAATCATATGTTCTAGTGGTTGCTATTGGACGTTCATTATAGTAATTAATATATGCCTTAGTGTCATATCTGAAATTGAATGCAGAATTATATATCCCTAAACTCTGTTTTAGCATACCACTAGCCATAGTGAGTCTAGGTGAAGAGTTGTATTCAGGGAATGGTAGAAGAGCTGCAGCTATTCCAAATATTGTTGATGGATCGATCTCCATATGAGTATACCTCTCATCTCCAAGATCATTCATAGATTTTGCTATAAATGCATTTTCCTCTTCTTCTGCATCTAAATACTCTATATACCCCATCTTAACCAATTGTTCCCAAGAATACTTACCTGATTTAACCTCGTCCCATATCCTTAGAATCTTCAGCCCTCCTCTCTCTATAACTAGATAAGGCCTTCTCAATCTACCTGGAGAGGTATTGATATAGAATTCATTAAATTCTTCTCTAAAATAGAAATTTACAGAAGAACTAATTTCACCCGCTCTTCTTGCACTAACAAGAGCATCGAATAGTTCCTTACCATTTTTAACTTCTCCTATGTAATCCCCATCTAAATATACTTGAACATTGTGTTCTGATCTGGAATCTGTTAAGTATGGATTTAGAATAGCAAGTATAGGGGCGACATCAACTTTTTCCGTAGTTATCTCTGCCATTATAGCCATATTCTTTAGCAATGATGTTGATGCACCTTCTGGAGTCTCAGAAGGACATATCTTTCCATACCAGGTTCCATGCAGATCTCTTGCCTTGAAGTGTGGGTGTGATTTGTCCAAAGGAGAGAGAATTCTTCTCCTGTGACTCAGAGATGATACAAAACTAACTCTATCCATAACCTGTGATACTCCCGTCTGACCAGCTATCCAGTTACCTGTAGCCATAGCGTACATTACTTTTGTTGTGAATACATTTGGACGGATTAGAGTACTGAATTTTATAACTCTTCTACCCCTTATTATACTCTTATTTATCTGGTTTTTAGTATCAGCAATCAACTGATCAAAAGCATATCCGAATAACTCAGCTATCAGATCTCCAGCTAACTTAACTCTCTTATTACCATAATGGTCTCTATCATCTTCCTTTATCTTATTGTAAGCTAATAGAGATGCTTTCATGCACATTCTAAGCAAGTATTTAGCCTTCTTCTTATTAATCTCTGGATTCACATCAGTTCCCAAGTGAGGTAATACAAAATTAGACATCAATTTGTTGAAATGATTCAGCTGAACTTCCCATTCATTGTTTGGTTTTAGTCTCTTTATCAGATAAACAAGAGGATCAGCAACAAAATCTTCTTTCTTTTCAATTTCCTGTTTGTTTAGCATATAGTCAAAATATGCCTCTGGATACTGTTTTAGAGCATTCTGTATTTCCTCATCACTCATACCGAGAGCTCTTATTACCACAAATACATTCAACTGAGGAACAGAGTGAGGGAAATCTATATAGAACAGACCCTCATCAGTTCTCCTTACTGTTAATTTAGCTCTGTATATCCCTCTAGTAGAGAACACTTTTGCTATAACATCTTCCTTGTTCTCCTTGACAACCAGAATCTTGTTAGGTACCAAATCCTCTATACCTATAAGAGTTCGTTCAGTGCCGTTTATAATAAAATATCCCCCAGGATCCATCGGATCAGTTCCCTTATAGATTCTTTCCTGATTGCTTCTGAGGGCTCTATTAAGATTGCACACCACTGAATTTACCATTACAGGAAGATCTCCTATATGTATATTCTCCTCTTTTCCATCAAACTCATCAACATAATTCCCATTAGCATCATATTTCCTTATATATCTCTCTACATCGATTAGAACTCTACCTGAATACGTTAGATCTCTCATCAGAGCCTCTGCTGGGAATAGTATAAAGGTATTACCAGATTGTTCGCTCTTCATAGGGGGTTCTAGCTTGATATTTACTATTTTGTATACTATTTTATTTCGATTATCCTCATTGGCCATGAAATTTCTACTACCTAATTCCACCTCTATTTCATTTTCCCTATTTTTCATCTTATTTTCTAAATACTCTCTCATTCCTTCCTGAACAAACCTATTATAGGAATCTATCTGCTGTTTTACTAGATTATTGTATTCAAAATATCTTTTCAACAAAATTTTAGATATATCATTCATTTGGTAATTCATATTTCTCACCGATTACTATCCTATAGTAAGTATATTTTATGCCGTAATCATCTCTCTGGAATTCAAGAACATCATTTTCCTTAGCTCCCAATGCAATCACAACTGGATCAGATTTCATAATCTTAGGCAATTTCTCCTGTTCGATCCCATATTTTCTCAATAATTCCTCCTTTTCACTATCACTCAATACCCTCACATTACCTATCAAGAAATGTCCTATAGGGTTCAATTTAATCTTAGAAACTTTGCTCTTGTCCACCATATCAGCTCAATATTTATAGACCAAAAGCTTTTTAAAATTTAATGTTTGAATAAAACTAAATCATTTTCTGAGCTTTCTGGCCCTAACAATCCTATCTGCAGCTTCTCTAATAGCATTCTCTCTCATATGTTTAGGATCTTTGCTAAAGAGTTTCAAGAACTTGTTTAAGATTCTATCTCGGGTTTTCTGTTTCATAGTCTCTTCATCTAGATAGTTGCCAGTAATGTTATAAACCCATTCCATATAACTACCTATCACACCTCCTGAATTAGCTAATATATCAGGTACGATTATACTATTTAATCTATCATCGACACTCCAATCTACTGGATTATTTGCCATCTCAACTATCCATTTAGCCTTTATATAATTGTAATTATGCTCACCTATTTGCATCTCCAAAGCTGCAGGAACCAACACATCTACATCCAACTCTAAGATCTCCTTATTATCGATACTATCCCCTCTGTAACCTTCAAAGCTACCATGTTGCTGTTTGTAGGCTAGCAAATCTGCTATATTCAACCCATTCTCATTATAAACACCTCCTTTACTGTCCGATACGGCAATCACTTTATATCCAGCCTCATCCAACATTCTAGCCAGATTCCCTCCAACATTTCCAACACCTTGAATAGCTATTTTTAGATTTCTTCTTTCAATATTCTTAGCTATATAATCTATGATTACAAATCCCCCATAAGATGTAGATATTTCTCTAAATGCTATTCCTCCCAACTCAACTGGTTTTGATGTGAACATTCCCATATCTCTGGTACCAACAGCATTCTGATATGCATCCAACATCCAAGCAATTATCTGACTATTAGTATTGACATCTGGTGCAGGAATATCTTTCCAAGTTCCTATAATATCCCTAAAGGCATTTGCATAATTTCTGGATAGTTCTCTTAATTCTTCTCTACTTAACCTCTTTGGATCAACTACCACCCCCCCTTTAGCTCCACCATAAGGTAACTCCATAAGGGAATTCTTAAGGCTCATAAGTAATGAAAGCATCTTCAGCTCTTCTTCAGTCACGTTTGGATGGAATCTGATTCCACCTTTAGAAGGGCCTAGCGAAGAATCATGAATTACTCTATATGCATCGTATAGTTTATCTCCTGCTCTAATCTTGCTGTGATATATCCCCTCCCAATCTACCAACTCATGATAGCCCAATTCCAAGAGTCTATGAATCATCCTATTCATAGTCTATTTAGAAATAAACATCGGTTTTAAAAAATAATCATATATAGTTAATTGTGGACGAATTTGAAGAAATCCTGATATCAACTCCTATAGACAAGCTCATAGAGATAATTAAAAATGAGCAAGAAGTCACTAGCTCATATTTAGCTCTAAAAACAAAATACGATCAGGCTACGATAGAAGAGTGGGTGAGATATTTAGAAAGAGAGGGGATTGTTGAGATTAAATACCAACTTAATGAGATGCATATATCTTGGAACTCTCCTAAAAAAGAAGAATTTGATACGAGAAAGGAGAAATTTAAGAAACGGGCAGATACAGTGGAGAAGCAGATAGAACAGCTCAAAGAGGACGTAAATATAGAAATAAGAATAGTATATGAGTTATTAGACCAGATCAATAGTAAGATTGATGAGATGAAGTTAGATAGGGAAAAATTGATGACATTTACTACCCAATTTGCCAAATTTAGAGAAGAATTAAATAAAGATTTGGAAATAATATCAAGAGATATTGCTAGAATTTCGCAAGATGTTGATGAGAAATACAGGCAAGTATCCTCTCTTGCCACCCTCATATCGGAAGTGTCAGTAGCTGATGTTCAGGAGCTTGAACAGAATATACGCAAATCTCTAGATGAGAAGCTTAAAATGATAGATACGAGAATTCAGGATTTGGATATATATATATCTAAACTCCAGAATATATCGGATGAAGATATAAATATGATGCGTGATCGATTAGAGCAACTGGAACAGATGAGAGAAATGATCAGAGGTTCTGAATCTATAGAAGGAGGATTGAGAGATCTGATAAGGAAATATGAATATATTCTAGAAGTATTGGCAGAGAGGGAAAAACTCCTGAAGGAATTGGATGAATTAGAGCAGAGAAATATTGAACTGCAGAGATCTTTGAATAATCTCAGTGGAAACATATTTGAGATTAGTGAAAAATTGCAGAAACTAGCGCAGGAATACTATGATATTCAAGGAAAATCTGCAGAATTAGCTACTCAGATTAAATCCAATCAAGATATTCTTAAGAATATCCAATTAGAGGATACTAGTATAATTGAACAGGCAAAACAGATGCTAGAGACTCTAAGAAGTTTCAGGGATGATGTGAAATCTTTTGAGAGATTGTCTAAGGAGACACATGAGATCTTAGAGAGAATACAGGATATAGGTAAGGTGAGAATGAATTTAGAGAGGTATAAGAGAGAATATTTGCTTGAAGTTGCTAAGTATGCTGAGATGGTTAATGAAGATCTAAAGACTTTAGAAACACTATTGGATATAAAGAAAAGAATGATTTCGGAGTTATCAACATATAAAGACACTTTGCTTGGATATGAGAATGAATTCAAGAAATATGTGAAACTATTCATAGAGCAAAAGGAGTCATTTGAATCTATGCGAAAGACTCTGAATCAGATGATTCAAGAGGGAGAATTTGCAGAAGCTCTGAATAGGATTAATTCTACCCTAGGGTCTTTGCAACAGGTAGAACAGAAACTAGAGGAAGCTAGAAGATTGCTAGTACAGCTAGAGGAGATAAAAATAAATATAAATGTTCTGACTAAAGAGTTAAATCTATTGAAACTCAGAACTCCTGAAAATGAGAAGGAAATACAGCAGAAAATAGAACATCAGGAAAAGAGTCTAAAGGAACAGGAGATAAAGCGAAGGAGTTTAGAGGAATGGATCAGAAGTTTTACAAAGAAATAAAAACACTTATCATGAAGTATAATTGATGATTAGAATATTTATAATAGGTATAATTCTTCTCTTATCTGGGTGTATTGATCAACTCAGAATACAATTGACTAAGTCCGCCACAGATTACTATAGACTAGCAGAGAGTGAAAATATATCGGTAAGTTTTGATAAGAACAAGATTGAAGATTTTATGAAAAGGGTAAATGAGGAATATGATAGGCGAGATAATGCAACCCTATATGCATTTGTGTGTAATTACACTCAGCTAAAAAAGGTTGGTTTTGACAAATTCAAAGCCTATTGGAAATATCTATTCACCAAAGATTCTAAAGTAATGTTTGATGAATCTCTAATAGGAGGCAAGTGTTGGATTCAGAATGTATCTCATTTTCCAAGTATAGAAGCGATAATATTCTCCGTGTTTTTAGAACCTGAAGAGATTAGAAACAACACTGCATTTTACAAAACATATCTGGATAGAGATGGAAATGTTGTGGTTGAGGAGCCACCATCTGATCTTGATGAAATAAGGAGACTCTACAAGATATTTGATAGACATGTATTCTTTGGTTTAGCATCGGGTCCATCCTTTGGAGATTTCAATGAACTCAATCCATTCTGTAATAATAGCCTTAGATATCCTGTAAAATTTATCACTGGAACAGAGAACCAGTATTTGATTCCTGCAACTCCAGAAATAAGAGCTGCATGTTACTTAGATCTTGGTTATATACCTATATATGTATTCTATGCTAGAAATGGTATCCCAGAAGTAGATAATTCATACATACTGGTTTCAAGATTAGTAGATATGAATTCTCCAGATAGGGAGGCAATAGGGCCAGTCTTCTTATTCTCGGAGGGTTCATTAACACCCTCACAGCTGCTCAAAGGATTGGAGGAATATACTCCTGGTGCAGATAGATACACTGGTAGAGTTAGAGCTCAGATAGTAGGATGGAAAACTCTGTGTCCAGATTGTATTGTGGGATTAACAGTGCCTTTTGATATCACTCCTGAGGAATTGAAAAAGCTTAGAGATATGATCAGAAATGATCCTTGGTTGTATTCAAATATATCTATAATAGGATTTGGTATAGACGCAGATAGGTTAAATAATAGATCAAACTTTCATGAGATGGTTCAAAGAATAGAGATGATTGTAAAATTCGCTAGGGATCTTGGTAAACCTTCTGCAGCTCTGTATATGTATATCCCTCAGAGCTGGACAGAGAAGAAGATCAGAGCTGATGGATTTGAATACAGTGGATTGGATTATATCATGAAAAATTTCTACTCAATAGATGCAGTGGCTAGTTCGAATGTATTTAATCTTGCTGGGAGAGGTTTGATAATGATGCCCACCCTCCCTCTAATACCAGAATCCATGCAGATATTATTGGGCAAATCCTCCGCAGTATCGGTTCTAGATACCGCAATGAACCCTTATGAAGATGCATTTTCATATACATTAAGCTATTGTAAGGAGTATTTTAAAGTAGGTATAAACTCCCCTCTAATATTCTCCTCATCTGGTGTTGATCTAAAAAACATACAACTAACTCAGAGATCTGAGTTCTACCAAGATCAACCACAATACAGAGAACCCAGATTTACCCCTGATAAGAGATTTACTATAAACGACAAGGATGATACTATTTTCAAGTGTGTGGGATGTTTCTTGATCCTGAATAGTACTCAGGTAGGAAATTTCAAATCAATATTCAATCTAGATACATATAAACATAAATGTGAAGAACCATCTCCTCAGATTATTAATAAGATTAAACTCTACTCAGATATAGTTGATCTAGATCCACCTTTCTTAAGAGCATTGATTGAACAGTTTAGCAATTATGATAAGTGTCATGTATCATTTGTAGATTCGAAAGCTGAACAGTTAGAGAGATGCGGACACAACCTGGAGTTCTCTGATATACAATCCGATCTAGCTAAAGCAGGATGCTCTGTAAGCAAGAAATCTGATTATGTTTGTGGATTTGGAGTGATGGATGTTAAAATAGATATTACTAAGGAGATATTAGAACCTTGTATCCCATCTAAAGGATACATTAGAGACATGATCTTTGATGAATCTATTAATCTGTGCAAAGGCGCAATTATGTTAGCAAACGCATCAGATAGTGCTGAAAAGATTATAAATGAATATCCCAAGTATATGTTAGATACTAAATATATCGAAGAGAGGTATTTATTATATAGAATGATTTTAACATCTTTGGTGTATGATCAAGGATATAATTTCAGTAAAGCAACAGTAAGATTCTTTGAGGGACTTGTAGATGAACTGAAAATAGTTGGGCTTACTGGTGATAAGAAAAAAGATAACCAACTGTGTCTGGATTATATGGCACTCCCACACTTCAACAATTATTGTTGCATTATTATATCAAGTAGTGAAGCGGAAATGGTTAATCCATATTGTGTTAAAATAACTAACACAGAGGCATACTGGGATTTCCTGTTAGGAATGAAGCTTGCACCGGGAATGATGATAACTTCTGATCCCCCATATTCAATAGGATTTAACAAAGCTTATGAAAAAGTTGAACCAACACTAAAAGTAATGTCGAAATATTTTGATGTGTATCAGAAATGTAAGGATTGTGCAGATGAGAAATGGGCTGATAATATACTAAAGAAGAAAAAGCAGATATGTGCAAACCTACCAGATTTACCAATATGTAAATAGAACAATGTTAAAACTGGGTTACATCCAACTCAACGATTTTCAGACAGATATAGTAAAGTTTAGATTGTCAAATTATAGAATTGAATTACGTAGATACTGTAAAAATTGCTCTGATATAATGCACTACCACATTCAATCTCCAGAAACGATCTATATTATCTCTGGGAGTGGCAAGTTAATATATAATATAAATAATAGAACGAATGAATTGAATTTTAGTGAAGGAGAGTATATAAGAGTATACGCAAAAACATTACATTCTATATATGTTGATACAGATAGTGTAATACTTACTATTCAAGAAAATATAGATAGAATCGATCATAATGAAGATTATTCAGCTCGAGGTCTAATTCCATTTAAAAGTAATATCAAAAACCCAATTTCGTTCAGAAATACTAAGATCAAATTATCAATATATCGAATACAAGATTATGAGCTGCAAAAACAATCTCCCGATCTCAAAAATTACTATCTCATAATAGTAGGGATGAGCAAATTCAAATATAGTGGTAAATGGTATGATAGGGGAATTCTGGTAATAAACAGAGATAATATGAAAGATTTGGAGAATTTACCTGATCATGGGGCTATATTGAAGATATCATCAAAACTTCTTAATCTAATATTCCTGGACCCATCATAGTAAGTATAACCTATTAAATCTTTGATAAGAACATTATTTACTCCAATAGATCTTGCTCTCTCAATTTTCTTTATAGCCTCTCCTTTCCAATCCATGTATAGAACGTCAAATCTCTCTATCAATTTCTGATAATCAGCAAATCCTTCAACATTACCTAAAGTTATGAATAGCATGTCATAAGGTCGAGTGTATCTATTGAATTCAAATCTATCTCCTCTAAAACTCTGTTCTAGGATCACATAGAACAATCTCTCTAGACCCAGGGAGGCTTCTACTACATGTGGTGTAGGGAAAGATCCTTTTGAGAACTGTTTGTGTCTGGATAGATCATAATCAGTTCTATATGCATTACCTGCTATCTCCACAACTCCATAATCAGTAATCACCTCTACATCAAAATTACCTTTTGAGTAGTGCGGAACTTCGCTAGATTCTAATTCTCGAATCCACATCCTATTTGGATCTAACCCTAGCTTCATGTAGAATTCCCATTCCATAGCTAAGAATGCTGCCATTATTTGATTGTCCATAACCTCTTCCATGAATTTCTCCACAGTGATTCTTTCAACTCTATCACTTCCCTTTCTACGTATATTAAACTCTCTCCCAGCATATATCTCAAAGTTCTTAAAAGAGGGATTTTTGGGGTCAAAGAAGTACTCAACTTCCATCTGATTAAATTCTCTCAATCTCAACAACCCCTGTCTTGGGCTAATCTCATTTCTGAAGCTCTTACCAACCTGAGCTATAGCCATGGGTAATCTAGAATTATATTTATAGAATCGAGGGAAATCTACAAACATACCCTGAGCTGTCTCAGGCCTAAGGAAAGCAATCTGGTCACTGTTATAACCTATCTCTGTTCTAAACATTAGATTCACATACATAACCTCTGAAAACTCCCCTCCATGCTCCGAGCGTAAATCTTTCAGAAGCTCATTGGCTCGATTCGGATCCCAAACTCTACCTGCAGCTTCTACAATCTTATCCGCTCTATATACTATCCCAGTCTTTTTACATCTAACTAACGGATCTGTAAAATTATCATAGTGACCTGATGCCTTAAGTACTATCTCTGGCGTAATTAGAGCAGTATCTATCTCTATGAAGTTATGCCTTCTCACAAATATATCTCTCCATAGATTGATAATTCTATTCTTGATTCTCAAACCAACCTCTCCGTAGTTATAGAACCCTGCAGGATAGTTATAGATTTCATTTGATGGATAGATTATATTATGAGATTGGGCAAACTCTAACGCGTTCATAGTGTTTTTAAATTGTAACAACATTTAAAATAGCCTATGTTCAGAAAGATAGATAAAGATCCTAAGATATTAGAACTGAATATTGGTATTGAGATGGATGATTATATTTTGGTCTCGGATTATGATTTGAGATTACTGTATGATTATGGTTTGTATTCAGAAAAGCCAGATGTTGATGAAAATATATACAGAACATATAGAGAGCTATATGAGAAAGCATACAACCCAGAGATATTTGTTTACGATAATTATACTTACATAAAAATAACCAAGCAGAAATATCTTCGACACAAACCTAGATATGAATACATAATCGCGTTTGATCTAGATCTGAACAGACATTTTAGAGCTGCAGTAGCTTCAAAACTCAAACTAATAGTATTACACGATGGTAGATATTATATAATAACACCTTCATCTCTGTAGAAATAGCAATGCCATCAGAGCACCAACAGAGGATCCAATCAGATTACTAGTCCCCTTGGTTCCTATTCCCCGCTCCTCAAAATGACCAGCAATTGAATCAGCAATATTACCTATAATACCTGCTAGAAATATAAATATAGATTGTTCGAGAGTTAGATTAAATGCTAATATACCAAACAGAGCTATTATCATAGAACCAAACATTCCAGATACAGTACCATAGAGACTAACTGCACCACTCTTGCCAGGTATAGTTTTTTTGAACCCTATTATAGTATAAACTCTATTATCAAACACCCCTAATTCTGAAGAGAATTTATCAGAAGTTATTGCAGCTAATCCACCAAGATAGCCTATAGGATTGTTTAATATGGCAAATACAGCTGGAACTAGACCATTAGATATAACATTAGATAAGCCTCTAGTTCTCTCAAAGCTTCTAAGTTTTATCTTTTTAATAGCATTGAATAGAGTTATATAATTACTTACTGTTAGAAACAGAACGAATCCTAAGATGTATTCCAAACGGTTTGTAAAATAATATATAAGAGAGGCTAGAACAATCGCTGCTACTATCCCTTTGGAATCAAGACCTACCATGTAACATTTTGTAATCTATCTAGCTGATTGTGCAACTCTCTCTATTTCATCTTTCTTCTTGAGTGCATAGCTATTTGTGAGATCATTCTTTGCAGCTAATATTATCTCATCAGCTAGTACCTCATGAATTGGTCTTTTACTGCTCCAGTGCTTGAGTATAGATGCAAGAACGATATTCCTTAGAGCCACATCTACTCTTCTTATAGATGAGATATCCACAGCCACCTGATATCTAACTCCAGCAATCTCCACTTTCGTTATATCTTCTCTTGGTGCAGCATTTTCTATAGCTCTTACTAATACCTCTACTGGATTAGCCTTTTCTCTTTTCTCTATTTCCTCCAGTGCTCTGTAGATTATATTCAGAACTGTGTACTTCTTACCTTGCAATCTACCATGAGTTCTGATAACCTTACCGCTCACTTTCTCTCCAGTTCCTCCTCTCATGAGCTTGTTTGCCAATCTCTCTATGATATTAACCTTTATCTTTCCCATGTACCTATTTGCATGTTTACCATGGGTATGTGGGAATACATCTCTGAGATCTATAACATCTTTTAAACTTCTATCTCTAACTTCCACATCTAAACTCCATCTACCAAATAGCATTTACCTCTTCACCTTCCCCTTTCTCAACATCTGCAAATCCAAACCAGCTACAGCAACAATCTTATATTTAATACCAGGTATAGATCCAATAGGTCCTCCCTGGGATCCTCCTATACCTGCTACCAGAACTTCATCGTGCTCTTTAATAAATGTAATTGCCTTATCTCTAGGTGCATGTGCGGTAATCACCTTTCCATTTTTCTTGAGCTGAACCTTCACTGCTTTTATCAGACCTGAGTGTGGCTGCCTCTGCTCTACTACTACTTTCTGCAATACAATACCAGAAGCCATAGGAGATTTACCAAGAGGATCATGCTTCTCCTTAAGCCTCAATACCCTTCTCACATATTTAGGATCTAACCATCTATATTTTTTCCTTTTCTTCAGTAGATTTCTACCTGCAAATTCACCATTTGCTCCTTTACCCATATGATTATCACCTTCAAATTCTATATATAAGATACATTTAAATATTTAATATGTTCCCAATCAGGTTATAATATAAACACTGATTTGATAGCAGATTGTTATTAGAACAGAACAGTAACTATTTACTCACAGAATCAGAACTATCATGATCGATATATGGTACGAAACACTTTATAGCCTGTTTGAATTCTGTGAGTTCCAATCCATAAGATAGAGCTTTGGTGATGTTAAAAGATCTGGACAGGGTTATTGGATATATTTCCTCTTTTCTAGAATAGATATATTCCATTGCATAGCCGAGAATAGTAGAGATTATTGGAACTTTTAATCTAGCTCCAAATAATTCTCTAACAGGTCTAGGGTTCATTTGAATACCTAACACCTCTGATACATCTCTAATAACCTGCATAAACTCTATTCCTGGAGAGGTTAGATTGATCACATCAGAGTTATTAAATTCTAGATTTTTAGAGATAAATTTGGCTACGTCTCTTGCATAGATAAATGGAACAGTATTCTTCCCATCTCCAAAATAGAAAGGTCCATGCCTCTTCCAAGCTCTTAACATATCTAAATACTGCTCATAATATTCCCCAAAAATAGTCCCAATTCTTAATATCCTTGCTCTTTTAGATGATTGCATCACTATTCTCTCGGCAGCCAGTTTGGAAGCCCCGTAAGCATCATTAGGCTGTGTTGGACTAGACTCATCAAATCCACTAAAACTTCTACGTCCGTATACTGCAATTGATGATAAGAATATTATTCTATCACTATTCAATCCCTGTAATATCTCATCTACAATCTTATAATTTACTCTCCAAATATCATCAGCACTACCTTTAGTTATACCAATCGTAATTATCACAACATCATATCCCTTTACCTTATTCGCTATACTTTCCCTATCATAACTTATATTCTGTCTGGAATAGGGATCATATGAGATGAATTCAGATATATATCTTGCAATTCTAGAATTAGCACCTATAAGAGCTATCTTCATAGATCTCTCCTATTAGAATCTGTAGAATATTTAAAATTATCCATGTAAATAGTTATGATGAAATCAAAATTAAAGTATGGCAAGAGCAGCAATCTCAATAGAGAAATAAGAATAGATTATGATAGTATTCAAGACATCCGTGATCATTCTGATAGCCAGAAGATCAAAGATATGTTAATTAGAAAATTTCTGGAGAGATTCAAGAAAGACTTGGAGAGAGGTAAATACGAACGAGTCATATCGAATTGGCCTCTACCAATACAAATAGAACCGAACAAACATAATGCAACAGAGATTTTAAATTCAATATACAGAGATATAACTCGAATTTATGAGTTTTTATCTTCATTAGAGGAAATACACACAATTAGGAAGATTAAGACAAGTTCGGATAGATTGAGTAAGTTGATAGACCTCCTTATGGGTAAATACGACAAACTAACTGAATATTCTGTACTATTGATAGAAGGTTTGAAAGTAGTCAGTAGAGAACGTTTTGGGGAGCAGATGGCGAATATTCTTAATTATATTATATATGATAGTAGTCGGGATAGAGCGGATGATAAATTAAGATATGTTAAAGCCGCTCTATCAATAGCTGGGATTGTGTTTGCTCTAGAGTATTCTAAGAGGAAAAATGAGTCTAGGAAAAAGTGGGATAATGTTGCCAGATTCTTCATTGAATTCTATAAGGAGCTCGAGTACGATGGAGTTGTGGATGTTATCGAAGAAGTATACTTTATGGATAGAGAGCAGTTTAATAGAATTTATGAAGAATTAAAATGTAAAAAGTTCCAAGAGATACGAGATGTGTTAAAAAATTTAGATAATGTAGAATGGGTAGAATCTAGATTGAAAAGTAAATACAGTACCTATATGAAACTTAAGAATAAGTACAAATTAGATCCGGATAATCAGGAACTGGATCTAAATACTATAAAGGGGAAATTAAATGATGTGAATGGATTCAGAATCATACTGAAAGATCCTAATAATTTCACAAAAACTCTAGCCCTTCTGCTACAGAAGATATCAGATATAATAAAGGATATTAAGATGATTGAATTAGAATTCTATAATTGTAAAGATCGATTGGAGCAGATAGAACAGGATTTAGAAAGACCTGCCAATAGTCTTATACAGAAGCTAAAAGAACATATAAAGAGTAATAAGACTGAGATGAAATCTATGAAGAAAGATAATAACTATAGGGCAATTCATGTACTGTTTGCTACCCCAGAGAATGTTAAAATAGAGGTACATGTAATTGAAAACAAAGAAATCTATGAGAGGAACAAGTACTCCAAATCATCCGCACATATTATTTACAAGAACAGAGATTTGCAAGATGTGGTTAACAACCTTAGACCTACTCTACTACAACTATTATCCCTAAATCAGATTATGCTAAGAGATGGAAATGAGGAAATAGAGTTGTCACCGAACGATATTAAATTTTATGATGATAAGAAGATCATATGGCAGAGTAGTGCAAATGATCTTGTAATATTATTATTTGGAGGTAGTCTAAGTTATATGAAAGTCCTAAGTCCCAAAGTAGAAACACCAATATCTATAAATGTTAAAATAAACAAATATACTAATAAGATGGTGGCTAATGTTGAATCCGATAGTTGATTATATTGCTAGTATTGGTATAGAGGGAGCCAGATGGATAGAGGAGAATGTTGATAAGCAATATCAATCCTTACTAGAATTATCAGCATATCTACCCACTGATAGATTCCTTACGTTGATTGTGAAAAATGCGCTGATTGCATTCCAACTCACTTCTAAAGGTGAACATTATTGGCAGGAGTTTAGCGAATATTTCATAAGTAATCCTGATGGGGATATAGTAGATTTTTTAAGAACGAGTAAGGGAAATAGATTATATCATAATATGAAAATTAATAGATTGGAAAGAATAGAGAATTCTGTTTTTGGAATAGAGTATTACCGAGATATGAATAGACTGAGAAAAGAATTAGAATTGAAGTTGAATAGTACTGGTAAGACGATATTCTTTGCTGTGAAAATGTATGGATACGGGGCTAGAATAGTTTCAAAACAATTCATACCATATCCAACATCTATCCCCATACCTGTTGATTCTAGAGTAAGGAAAATAACAGAAAGGATTGGAGGATCCGACCCGGAGAAGTTCTGGCAAGAGGTATCTTACCAAACAGGAGTACCACCACTACACATAGATTCTATAATCTGGCCTTTACTATCCGGAGATAGGGAAATACTAGATAAATATAGATCTAGATTTAGTATACCTAAGTTTTTATCCTCTTTAATAGATTGATAATACCCTTATCATTCTTTATTTTATTAAATGCTCTCTTTGCTTCAAAGAATTTATTCAACATATTTCTTACTTCTAATTCGTTAAGACCTGCCCCCTTAGCGATTCTTCTAATTCTAGAATCAGATGACTTTATTATTTCAGGTTTTCTACGCTCTTCTGGAGTCATAGAGTCTATCATAGCCCTAAACTTTCTCATCATATCCTGCATTTTCATTGATTGTTCTACATTTACATTTATTCCGAATCCGCTCAATATATCCTCTATATTCCTACCTCGCATTTGCTCTAGCTGCTTCAAATAAGTCTCGAAATTAAATTCCAAAGATTCGTCCAAATCATCCAGAACCTCTTTCAACTGGCTAGGATTTATAAATCCTAACATCTTTGTTAGCAGATCATCTGGATTGTAAGGGCTTATATTATCTATTTTCTCCCCGTGTCCTACAAATACTATTGGAATTTTCAGATTTCTAATAGCGATAAACGCTCCTCCTGCCTTACCTGATCCATCTATCTTAGTGATTATAGCCCCAGTTATCCCCAATTCCTTGAAGCTCTCTGCTAATTTCTCCGCATATTTACCTGTATCTGCACCTATAACTAACCACACATCGTCAGGTGAAACTCTTTCCCTTATAGATTTTAGCTTATCTATATATCTCTGTTCTTCACCAGATTTGCCAGGAGTATCAATAATCCACATTTCATTGGGTTTTGGATTGTATACTTCAGAATAATCCCTAACTAGCTGCTTCAATTGTTCCTTACCAGCTGGTCGCTCATCATCAAAAGATACAACTCTAGTAGGAATCCCTCTAGTAGAGAAATATTTCCAGAGCTTTGCAGCAGTAGTAGTTTTCCCCGATCCATACAACCCAACCAACATTATTTTCCTAGGTCTAAAATCTGGTTGATAAGGTTCGCCTAATACTTCCTTTAGAATATTGTAAAGAGATCGGATTATATATTGCTTGCTTGGAAACCTATCCTTAGAGATATCTGATTTAAGTCTGTTTGTAATTTCAAAGACCACTTTTGGAGGAATATCTGCTAGCAGCATTGATTTCTGTATCTCTAGAATAAACTCGCCTATTGCCGTTTGATCTAAAATAGGCTTTCCTAGGAATTTCTCTATAATAGGTCTTAGTGATATCATCCTTCTTCTCCTAACAATTGAGGAGATTTAACACCTACGGAAAACATTATTACCTGAATAGTATCTTTTAGATCCTCTTTAATCCTAACTCCCATCTTAACCTCACCCATCTCTACAATTCCTCGAGTCAGACTATTTGCCACCTCACTAACCTCACCCAGTTGTACATCTGGGGAAATAGTTAGGTGTATTATAGCACCCTTAGCACCTTCATAGTCTATATTTAGTAATGGGTGAGATAGTGTGGATTCTATTGCCTTTTTAACTCTATCAGTACCAGAACCCTGACCAATAGATATCATTATTAACCCTCCTTTAGAGAGTAAGGCTCGCATATCTGCTAAATCTACATTTATTAGAGATACCTCAGACAATACACTCACTAATCCATCCACAGCATTTATCACAACGTTATCCACCATCTCAAAGGCCTTGCTTATAGACAGATTAGGGAAATACTCCATAAGTTTGTTATTATCTATTAGTACTAATGTATTAACGTATTGCATAAATCTCTGTATCCCTTCTGATGCTGTTTTCAACCTAGCTCTTTCAAATCTGAACGGATAGGTTGCCACACCTATTATAACTGCATATGGCATATTATCTCTTAATAGTTTTGCTAATGCTGGAGCTCCTCCTGTACCAGTACCACCACCCATACCAGCCACTATGAATATGAAATCTGGATCCTGGATTAAATCTAAGATCTTATCTTTAGCCAGTAATATCGCTCTCTCGCCTATCTCAGGTCTACCTCCTGAACCATGGCCTAGCATAGGAGTCTGAAGCAATATTTTATGATCAGCTAGTGCACCAACCAGGCTGTTATACGTAGATCCAAGAACAATAGTTTTGACAACATTAGAATTAATCCCTCTGAGTTTCATCCTTGAGATTATATTTAAACCCGCATCACCAATTCCAATAACATATATTCTCATAGCACTTTATATTAGCTGAACATCATATTTAAATTTATCTATCAAATCTAAAACATGATTTTAAGATCACCTATAATAAGTGTATTGGGTCATGTTGATCATGGTAAAACCAGTCTATTGGATAGAATAAGACAATCAAATATAGCTAGAAAAGAAGCTGGGGGAATAACTCAAATGATAGGTGCAAGCTATCTATCTAAAGATTCAATAATTAATCTATCTGGAGATTTTCTAAAGAGATGGAATTTTGAATTATTGATTCCAGGGTTATTATTCATAGATACTCCTGGTCATGAGGCATTTACATTATTGAGAGAACAAGGAGGTAGTATAGCTGACTTAGCTATACTTGTTATAGATATAAAACAGGGTATCCAACCTCAAACAGTAGAGAGCATAAACATACTCAGGAACTACAAGACTCCTTTTGTAGTTGCACTAACCAAGATAGATCTGATCAGTGGTTGGAAAAACCTAAGCGATAATATCGTTAGTAATATAGAATTGCAGAATAGTATAACTAAGAGAGAATTTGAAGAATTAGTCTGGAGAAGAATTGGTGAATTATCAGAACAGGGAATAAATGCAGATCTGTTTTTCAACATAAGAGACTTCACCAGAACTGCTGCAATTGTACCTGTATCATCAGTAACTGGGGAGGGGTTTTCCGAATTGATCGGATTAATATGTGGATTATCTCAGAGATTTCTCAGAAACTCATTACAGATAGAACCAGATGAACCTACAGAGGGTACTATAATAGATTTGAAAAGAGATTCTGGAGGGAATTATATTGATGTGATTATATACAGGGGAAAGTTAAGGAAGGGTGATACCATATATTCAATAGATCTATCAGGTAATATAAAGACAATAAAGGTCAGAGGTTTATTTATCCCAAATGTATCTTCAAATGATCCTAGAGATAAATATAAATCAATAGATCAGATAGCTGCTGCAGCCGGGGTTAGGATAGTAACTAATTCAATTGACGGATTGATGATAGGATTACCAATATCTAGTAAGACTAAGATAGATAACTATAACATAAATAGAATCTTAAAAGTGGACGACCAGGGTATAGTAGTGAAAACAGATTCAATTGGTAGTGCTGATGCATTCAGAAGACTTGTTGAGAAAGAAGGGATAAAAATAAGGAAAATAGGAGTTGGAAACATAAACAAAGATGATATAGAAATAGCATCAGCCATGAATCAATTAAGCCCAGACTATGGTTTTGTAATAGGATTTAATGTAAACATATCCAGAGAAGATCTAGAGTTTGCAGAGTCACATGGAGTTAAGATAATAATAGGGGATGTAATATACAGATTAATTGAATCCTACAAGGAGAGAGTTAGAGAGAAGCGTGAGAAGTTACTCCAGGAATTGATGCAGAAAGCCACTCCTCCAGCAAAGCTGTTTGTAATGAAAGATTACATATTCAGAATTAGTAAGCCTGCAATATTTGGTATTAGAGTTATTGAAGGGGAAATTAGAACGAATACGAGATTGATAAATAATCAAGGAGAGTTTATCGGGGAGATTGTGGGGATACAAAAGAATAAGATTCAGATAAATTCTGCAAAGGCAGGAGAGGAGGTTGCAATAGCTGTAAATGGAGGTGAGATAGGAGATAATATACTACCAGATAGTTTTCTATGGAGTGATGTAAATGATATTGATAAGTGGAGAGATATAATATCTCAACAATTATATGAAGAATACAGAAGAATATTATTACTTAGAAAAATAAGATAGATAGGGCTGAATTAGTTTCTGAAGTACACTGTAACGATTTATCTTTATGATAATCCATCTGCCCTGCTTACTAACTATTTCGGGATACATACCTAGATTATTCAACAACCAAAAATCCTGTGCATCCCCTAAGATTTCATTATCTTGTAATTCTATCTTCTTAAGATTAGCTAGTTCTCTAGAAGCCTCATACAGACCTGCTATATATGCTCCAGAGAATTCATTTAAGAATCTGAATTTTCTAATTCTTTCTCTCTCAATTCTCTTTATCATCCCCCTCCCCTTAGTTGTTCCTCTGATAATATAGCCATTTCCTACTTTGATGACTTCATATTTCTCATGTGCTAGAAAAGACTTAACATACCAATCAATAAATTCTCTTGAATGAGTACCTCTAATACCTATCCCACCTTTACTATATTTTAATAGATGCCACCACCCTACCATATAAGCGATATGAGGTTGAAACTTAACGCTTGAGGACATTTTCCTCTTTTTTCTCCTGGGTCTGTTGCTGTTGAGTTGATACAGAGGTTCTCTGCGGTTGAGATAATCTCATTTTCAGCTCAGTAGTATTAGCCAATATTCTCTCACCCAATAATTGATCAAAGTTAGCAATAAATCTATCTGCCGTCTTATTACCATCTAAACCAATTGAGTTAAATACATCTACCAATTCCTTACGTTCTGCTTCTGTAAATGGCTGCTGGTTGCTCTCTATATTCTGTATAGCTCTACTGAATATTCTCTCAATCTTATCTAAATTCTGATTCAATTTCTCCCTATCTAATAATTTAGTCTGAGGATCTTTAGATGAGATAATGAATGCTGATATAAGAGCAATACTTGAAATCTCTATCTGCTTTATTCTCTGTGTTAGGATACTATTTATTATAGATATATCTTTCTTAGATGCACCTCCTTTTTGCAGAGCTGATAGGATTCTGTTTTTAAATTCATTCAAATTCATGCTGATCAATATTATTTTAGATTATTTTTTAAAAGGTTCAGCAATGCATCTGCACTAATCTCAGAAGGCTGCAATGCTACATCAGTATACTTCCCGTCTCGGTATATGATATAAGTAGTTTCAATATCAACATTCAATCTCCTTAATCTTTCCATTAGATTTGCCAAACTACCAGGTTTATCCTCCATCCTAATAACCACTATCTCTTTAGAATCAATACTCTTAATATATGGGATCTTTATCAGCTCTCTTCTAGCAGTATCATGATCTGTGGTTACCAATCTAAACACCGCCTCCCAATCGGATACATAAGCGAATATAGAATCTATATTAATACCTGCTTTTGATAATCTATAGGAAATCTCATGTAATACCCCAACTTTATTCTCACTAACAACCACAAGCTCTTTCTCTTTTCTCACTTTATCCATGATTTATAATTGTTAGTTCATATTTTTAAAGCATACTATAATATAGAATATAATGCTACTCATATTAGGTCTATTAGTCCTATTATTCAGCTCCTATAGCCTGGATGCTGAGTTGTTATCATTAGAGGTTAATGTATACCTAAATCCGGATCTTACACTCCAGGTAACAGAACAATACAAGATAATTGTCTATAATATAGAAAAATATGTCGAATTATCTAGTAGTAAAAATGCTACCATATCAGATTGGAGGGATTTTATAAATGATTCTAGATTCGGTTTTCATATATCTGGTGATGGAGTATTCCGAGAAAACCTACAGATAGATACATCTCAAATATACCTGAAGAATTATAGATCTGGTTTTGCAGATATAACTATAAAATATAATATGGGGGGGTTTAATAGAGACTATGGGGTGTTCTATGTGAAAAATACTTCTCCAAGATACGAGATCATCGAGTTGAATCCAAATTATTTAACATTTACCAGAACAGGTAATAGATATATTCTACTCAGTAGTAGTGAGGCGATAAGATTTAGATTCCATCCTAGCTTTTCAATAATAGAGATACAACCAGCACCCATATCGGAAGGAGATGTGCATACGTGGACAAATACAGTTTTGAATAATCCAAGAATAATTCTAAG
>Ga0105160_1000072_pt1 | contig 53289 bp, 45 predicted proteins | sample GXS110809BmetaG_FD_89591 | JGI IMG/M metagenome (GOLD analysis project Ga0105160, IMG submission 89591) | Hot spring microbial communities from Gongxiaoshe hot spring, China to study Microbial Dark Matter (Phase II) - GXS 110809B | ecosystem: Environmental > Aquatic > Thermal springs > Hot...
GGTATACGAAGCGCTCACGGCGTATCTTGCGGCAAGGGGGGTGGAGGACCCGGCAGAACCGCTTTTCGTCAGGTATAGCCCTCGTGGGCGTGGGCAGCGGATGAGCGTCCGGGGCATGCGGGAGGTGGTCAACCAGCGTCTTCGTGAAAGTGGCATCAAGCGGGAGCGAGCTCGAAAATTGACCCCGTTTTCGCTCCGCCATACGGCAGGGCTACTGCTGGTGGAGAGCGGTGTTTCCGTCGAAGAACTCATGCAGCGGATGCGGATCCGCTGGCGTCCAACAGCACTGCTCTATGTGCGCCAGCGGGGGAAGGTGGGGAGTGGTCCAGAATTGCAGAGTCTAGTGCGCTTGTAGGTCATTTCACGGGATCACCAATGCAGGCACGGAGGACCTGGGGGATTGTCATGGCACTGGTTCTGGGAGTTGGGGCATGTTCGGATATGCCCACTCGGTTCTTGGCCCCGGAGGTGCCCCTGGTTGTACAACTCCCGCTTGTAGATTCACTCCTGACGCTACAGGAGCTCATTGCCGACACGACACAGCTCCACATCGAGCCTGGCAGCGGGAATCTCTCGCTTGCCCTTGCTGGGGAGCTGACTCCGGTTATCCTGGGCAAGGAGCTTGGGCGCATTGATACGCTTCGCTTCGAACGGAGCTTCCAGCTCAACGATATCGCCGCTTTTCGAGAGCATTTTCAGGGCTGGTCGCATGGAGCGCTGGAGCTTCCGCTGCGGAGCCTCTTCCCACAGATACCCCAGCCTCCGGCAGAGGCGGTTGTCCCTCCGATAGCAGCACCAGTTCAGATAGACTCCATCCTCCGACTACCTGAGGAAATTCTCGCTGTTGCCTATCGAGCGGGGACAGCGGAGCTCCGTGTGGAGAACCGCTATCCCGTGCCTATCCGCATAGAGGCTCCCGCAGGTTACTCGCAACCGGGTATTGTCCTCCGCACGCCGGGATATGGGGAATGGTTTGTCCCCGTATCAGCAGCGCAGCAGGTAATTCCGCCAGGAGAAAGCCGTGGGCAGAGCACAGATCCAGGCGGTCCACTGCACTTACCCTTGGCGGGAGTTGTGCTCAGCGCAGAAACCCAGCTGTCCTTGTCGTTGAGTTCTCCAGGCAGTGGAGGACAGAGAGTGGCGTACAGCTCGGAGAGTGTACTGCGTGTTGTGCTGCAGCCGAGCGGAGTAGAGCTTGTCTGGGCACGGGTACTACCTTCTTCAGCGTGGGAGGCGGAGCTCCCGGTAGAGGTGCCCCTGCCTAACGATGCTGCGCTCAGCGGCGGGACATTCCACCTGCTTGCCCTCCGGACTGAGGTGGAAAACGGCTTTCCCATAGCCCTGCGTGGAGAATGGCGCTTCGGGCAGCTGCGACGCAACGGGACCCCTGTTCGGCAAACCTTCTCCCTTGGCGCAGGTGAGCGGCGGGAGGATGAGCTAGTTCTCCAAGGACCGCTGGCATTGGTGCCGGAGACGGAGGATCAAGGGGTCATCCGCACTCTGCGCCTGCGGTCGTGGGTACAGCTCCCGCCCGCGGCTGAGCCGGTTACTCTGCAGGCGGAGCACGGGGTGACCGTCCGAGTTGTTGTGGACACCGTTGCCATTGCGTGGGCAGAGGGAAGACAACTCCCGGTTGCGAGCTTTCCGGCGCAAGCGGAATCGGAGGTTTGGCTCCAGGGCAATTTGGGCTTGCTCTCACAGGTGGAAGTGGAGTTTGCCGAGCTTCTCATTGAGGCACAGCTGGAGAACACCGCTGCGGTAGGGTTCCGCGTTGAGGGGACGATAGAAGTCGCCGATCGCAACAGGGGTGTGCTAGCGCGCTTGCCGGTACCGCCCCAGACTGTGCAGCCGGCAGTGAAGGAAGCAGGGATACTCCGTGGGCAGCAGACTCGATGGGAGCTCCGCTATACGGGTGTTCGTCTGACGGAGCGCCCTCGGTTTGTCCGCTTTCTCTGGACCGTTGTGCCGGAGGCTGACCAAGGGTGGGCCTTTGCCGATACGAGCCGGCTCCGGGGCAACGTTACAGTGCTCATACCGGTTCGGATGCGCATTCAGCAGCTGCGGTACGAGAATCAGTGGGCATGGACTGGCGGGGAGGTGCTGCGCCGACAAGGGCAGAAGCTGGAGCGGGCAACACTGGTTGTCGAGGTCAAAAATCGCTTCCCTGTGGGGCTGCAGCTGTTCGTGGTCTTTTCTGATAGCCTCGGCTCCGTCCGTGTTCCGCCTGAAGGAGAACTCGTCTTCGGCGCGGCACCCGTAGAAGCCTCTGGGGTAGCGGTGCGGGAGCAACACAGCATTGAGCGTATTGAGCTCGACGAGCGGCATCTTCCGGGAATTCTCCATGCGCAGCAGGTTGCCCTTACGCTCGTTGGCAGGACAGAGGCAGCGGACTACGTCCGCGTGCGGAGCTCTGACTACGTTCACCTGCGGGTTATGCTGCGGGCAGAGATGAGCCTTCCGTAGAACCAGCCATGGAGGCGCAATGTGGTGGCGGTATTGGAGTATTGTTGCCGCAGTGGCTTCTCTGCAGGGACAGCATTTCAGCGAGGCACAGGGAGGGACAGGGAGCGTCAATGCCCAGGGGATCGAGGCGCTGGGGGAAAATCCTGCGGGATTGCTCCAGAGCCGGGGTCGGTGGGAATTCTCGCTACCGGGCTTTTCCGCTCAGCTTGTGGGGATGACGGTGCGGGAATATACCTCCTTCTTCGGCGGGGTGGAAACCCCTGCTGGCTACCAACCGCGTCGGCTCACCGTGCAGGAGCGGGCAGAGTTTGTCGCTCTGCTGGAGCGACAGCCGGTATTCGTGGAGGCAGCCGCGCAGCCGCTGGCTCTTCTCTGGAAACCCTCGGCAGAGCATGCGCTGGCATTTGGGATGAGTGTTCAGCTCTGGATGCAGGCGCAGGCGTTTGAAGGAGCCACGGCGGCAGCCCGGCAGCCAGTGATTGGCGGTGAGAGAGCAGAGCTCCGTGGTGGGAAAGCACAGCTGCGGCTGTACTCGATGGCTACCCTCGGGTATGCCCGCCGTCTCTGGCACGGCAAGCTTGCTTCGGATCCGAGCGCACGGCTGCGGTGGGGTGAGCTGGTAGGCGGTGTTGCTGTCCATCTCTACCGTGGGCACAGGTATGAGGAACTGCTTCCCGGAGCCTGGTTTCAGCTCCAACCGTTTCTGTCGCCCTCATGGGATAGCACCTTCAGCTGGGATGTCTCCGGGCGTTTGCTGTGGCGGCATGCCGATGCGGGAGCTTCCGCGTTAGGGCTTGCTCTCGGAGTGGCACCAGCGGTGGGGTGGGGAGTGGGGGTAAGTCTAGGACTTCGGTGGGAGTGGAGGGCAGCGGATACACTTCCCGTAGTTGCTGCTCTTGGCTTGTCGCTCGAGCATGCTGGATTCCTCCACTGGAAGCTGATGGAAGCAACACTCCAGTGGGAACATGACACAATCTCGGGCATTTTGGGCACTGCGTGGGATGCTGTGAGGGTGCGCTTTACACCGGCTCGGCAGACCCTCACACGGGTAGAAGCTCTCCCTCTGGAGGTCCGTCTTGGAGCAGCGCTGGAGCTGATGCAGACAGGGATTGCTCTCCCGGTGCGGCTGTCGGTGGAATACCAGCAGAGGGTCGGGGCAGAGTGGAGCCGCGCTGGAGGGTACGGAGGGATTGGACTCTTGCTATACCCCTTGACTTCGTGGATGCCTGGCATTGGAGTTGGGGCACTGTGGAGTGCAACCAGCTCGCCCCAGTTCCCGGCGGGACTGCGGTGGGAGCTGCCCGCGGTGGGACGGCAGCGGACGGTGTTCGAGCTTCTGGTGCAATCGCTGTCAAGCTGGTTGTTCCCGACGAGGGTCTGGCACTTCGGTGGGGCAGCCCGGGTGTGGATGTTCTTCTAGCTCAGCTCTCCTGCCAGGGCTCAGTACGGAAAAGCGCCGTGTAGATGCGCCCGTCGGGGGTTCCCAGCGCCCGATACATCCCTGGGGTTGTACAGAGGGCAACGGCATTGCCCTCGCGATCAATGCCAATTAGCCCGCCTGCACCACCCAGGAGAGAGACTTCTTCCAAAGTTTCCCGGGCAGCTTCCTCCAGCGTGCGGTTGCCCCAGAGAATGCGCGCATGGACGCTATAGGCGGCGACGGTGCGGATGAAGTATTCCCCCGTGCCCGTGGTAGAGACAGCGCACGAGCGGTTGTCGGCATATGTACCGGCGCCAATCAGGGGGCTGTCGCCGACGCGCCCGAGGAGCTTTCGGGGTGTTCCACCAGTTGAAGTCGCGGCAGCCAAGGTTCCCTGGGAATCCAAGGCAACAGCTCCGACGGTATCCTCAGGGGAGGCAGACGGGGCCACGCTGGAGAAGTATCCCGGTGGGGCTAGCTCTGCCCCGTGTGCTTGGGCAAAGGCTTCCGCACCCTGGGCAACTAAGAGCACATGGGGACTATGCTCCGCGACAAGGCGTGCAGCCATGACAGGGCTTCGTAGAGTCCGCACCGCTGCAACAGCTCCGGCACGCCGTGTTGCCCCTTCCATGACAGCAGCGTCCATCTCAATAGTTCCTTCAGCGGTGCGTGCGGAGCCCCGTCCAGCGTTGAAGAGCCCACACTCTTCGAGAACTTGGACGGCGGCAGTAACGGCATCCAGGCTCGATGCTCCCCGCTGGAGCAGATACGCCCCGGCTTCAACTGCGTGCCGCAAGCATTGACGATAAGCGCGTTCCTGTTCAGGACTCATGGGCTTGAGCTCTCCTGCTCCGCCATGGACGAGAAGGAGCCAGCGCTTCATAGGCTGACGCTGTTCAGTGGTCGAACATATGTCGGAATCTGGTCTGCCATCGTTTGCACGAGGTACTCCATTCCCTCAAGCACAAGGTGCGGTCGGTAGACGAATTTCCCATGCCATGCCCGGCGGAGGGCATGCACGAAAGGCAAGCTTCCACCGCCGGTGAGCACAACAGCCGGTGGCTTTGACGAAGAGAGCTGACGAGCAAAGCTGTAGAGGAGTTCCCGGACCCCGCCGAGGACGCTCGCAAAGGTCCCACTCAACAGCGCTTCCTCCGTGGTGCTCCCAATCCGGGGTAGGGATGGAGAAGCAGCAAATTCGATGACAGGTAGCGCTGCCGTACCAGCAGCCAAGGCACGGAGCTGGAGGGGTGCGCTGGCAAAAATTGCCCCGCCGAGGCATTCTCCCTCGGCAGAGAGGACGTTGACGGTGATGGCTGTCCCGCAGTCTACCGTAATAATCGGTGGGGCAAAGAGCTGACGGGCGCCGAGGAGACCCAGAAGGCGATCAATCCCGATACCCTGGACCTGCCCATACGGCAGTATAGGATTGTCCGGCGGCAGTAGTTCATGGAGCAAGCACACCGAGCACTCAATCCCCTGAAGATGCAACGCGTGCAGAAACTCCGCTGTCCGCTGCGGAGCAACGGTCGCAAGGCAGAGCGTCGGCAACTCCGGGAGCGATGCGATGAGAGCTGCTGTATGGAATGCCCAGTTCGATTCCTGGGCGTAGGCAAGCGTAATAGTTTGGTGGCGATACCGGATTTTGACGCTGGTATTGCCAAATTCACAGAAGGCGTAGGGGGCTGCCTTAGTCGAAGACATAGCGGATCGAATCTCCGTCCGTTACGAACGTACGCATGCCGCAGTGCTCAATCTCCAGGCGTCCATCGTCGAGGAGCCTCCGGGCAGTCCAGATGCCAGGTTTCCCCTGGACGAGCAAGCGCTGCCCTTCGAGCTTCAAGACCGCACGCCAGCGTTGGAGAAGCTCCGCCGGTGAAGTGCTGGAGAGAGCTTCCAGAGAGCCTTTGAGGTGCTGGAGAGCCTCCTCCGGAGCAATATCGAAACCCAGAAGAGCCAGCGAGGTTGCGGACTCAACCAGCGAGGGTGGGAAGGAGGTCTGCCGCACGTTGAGCCCGATGCCAATGATGGTGAGCTGTTCGGTAGGTTTCCTGATGTGCTCCACGAGGACACCGGCGAGCTTGCGCCAGATACCGTCCGGGCATCGTCCCAGGAGGTCGTTGGGGTACTTGACGCGGAACATTTCCGGAGCGGTAGTCAGAGTCGAGACCGTTTCCCACAGCGCCAGTGCTCCGAGTGCCAAGTATGAGGCAGCTTCGCTGGCGGAGAGCAGATGAGCATGCCGGATGCCCAGGGAGCAGTAGACATTGTTCCCGAATTCCCCGAACCAGCTCCGACCGTGGCGTCCTCGCCCGCGGGTCTGGAAGAGAGCAGAGACAAAGACACAAGGGAACTGCCGCAGCAATTCCCGAGCAACGTCGTTGGTAGAGGAGACCGTCTGGTACCGGAAGTGCGGGAAGCCCATGGCTTGCATGGTGCATAGACGAATGACGCCACACTAAGCAGGGAAGCTACTTCGTATCTGCCGCTGAGAGCTTCCAGACAGGGATGTATCGGAACGACACCATCTGCGCGCTGGTAACCCCACCCGGGGTGGGTGGGCTGGCGGTAGTTCGCCTCTCGGGACCGGAGAGCTTCCGCATTGCAGACCAGTGCTTTCGGGGGAAGCAGCCATTGAGTGAGGCAGGATCGCACACAATTCACTATGGGCGCTTCGTATGGGGAGAGGAGCTCATTGACACGGTGACAGCGGCAATATTCCGTGCGCCACACTCGTACACGGGCGAGGATACAGTTGAGTTCGGCTGCCATGGCGGGATTGTGGTCTCGGAAACGATTGTTGAAGCACTCATTGCTGCCGGTGCGCGGCTGGCGGAACCGGGAGAATTTACTCGGCGAGCTTTCCTGAACGGAAAATTGGACTTGGTGCAAGTAGAGGCGATAGCAGACCTTATCTACGCCGTCTCGGCTCCAGGAGCGCGCCTTGCAGCACGGCAGTTGGTCGGGGGGCTGACACAACGGTTACGCCAGTTGCGCCAACAACTCATTGAGACAGCAGCTCTGCTGGAGCTGGAGCTGGACTTCGCCGAGGAGGAGCTTGAATTTGTATCCCGCACGGAGTTGCTCAGCCGTCTGGAGCAGGCACAGCTGTGGTGTCAGCAGCTAGCGGACTCGTACCGGGCAGCTGAAGTGCTGCGTTCAGGCTTCTTCGTAGGGTGTGTGGGGTATCCCAACGCGGGCAAGTCCTCACTCTTCAACGCCCTCTTACAGCGGCGCCGGGCAATTGTCAGCCCGATCCCAGGTACGACGCGGGACTACCTGGAGGAGAGCTTCTTCCTCAACGGTATCCCAATTCGCTTGGTGGACACGGCGGGATTGCGGCAGACGGAAGATGTTGTGGAGCTGGAAGGCATCGCGTTGGCAGAAGACGTTGTTCGGCAGTGCAACGTTGTCCTGCTAGTCAACGATGTCACCTGCGGGGTGGAGCACTCGATAGAGCTTTTCCGACAGCTTCGAGAGCGCTTTCCGGAGGCGCTCTACGCGTATGTACAGAACAAGATTGACCTGCTCTCAGATGGTCTCCCGCGGTGGTCTCCGGAAACGCTTGGGGTTCCTATCTTCTGGGTCTCTGCCGTGCGAGGAGATGGGATAGAGGAGCTCCGCGCCTGGCTCGGGGAACAGGCTCGGCGTAACGCTGAGCTTGGAGTTGATGTGCTAATCAATGCCCGCCAAGCTCGTGTTCTGCGGAGCGTTGCTCAGGCACTCGGGGCAGCGGCAGAGGCGCTGCGCGCAGGGCTTTCGGCAGAGTTCGTCGCTGCTGACCTGCGGCATGGAGTCCAGCTGCTGGCTGAGCTGACCGGCGAAACATGGCGTGAAGAGGTACTCAACACGATTTTTGCACGCTTCTGCATCGGTAAGTAGGTTCAGCATTGGGGAAATTCATGGCAGGAGAGGTCCGTTTCCGTCCGCTGGAAGAAAGCGACTTTGAACAGTTCTCTTCGTTGCAGCAAGAAGCCTTGCAGCTTGCGCCCGAAGCGTTTGGTTCGGACTATGAATCCTACCAAGCGCTTTCGTTGCTGGACCGGGAGCAGCAGTTCGAGGCGCTCTTGCATTACCCGTACAACTACGTGCTCGGGGCGTTCGTTGACGGCACGTTGGTGGGGATGGCTGGCTTTAGTTGTGAACACACCAAGCCCAAGCTGCGTCACAAAGGGCGTATCTGGGGCATGTACATCACGCCGGACTACCGCGGGCAAGGGCTCGGAGAGCAACTTCTACAGCGCTTGCTGAAAATTGCCAAGGAAGACGCCCACTGCGAGCAAGTTCTGTTGTCTGTGGCGACGACCAATCAATCCGCCTATGGGTTGTATCTCAAGGCGGGCTTCCTCCGATATGGCACGGAGTATCGGGCACTGAAGCTGGGGGAGAATCACTACGTTGACGAGCATCTGATGATGTACCTCCTGTAGGGTGGAGTGTTTCACGTGGAACATGCAGCCCATGGGGCGAATTCTGCGCCGAGGAGAGGGGTCGTACGATGTCGTGGTTGTTGGGGGCGGGCACGCGGGGATCGAGGCTGCTGCCGCGGCCGCTCGAATGGGCTGCCGGACGGCTCTGCTAACCATGGATGTCCGTGCCATTGGACGGCTCTCCTGTAATCCGGCTATTGGAGGCACAGCAAAGGGGCATCTGGTCAAGGAAATCGACGCTCTCGGGGGAGTGATGGGCGTGCTCGCAGATCGGAGCGGGCTGCAGTTCAAGCTCCTCAATCGCTCAAAAGGTCCAGCGGTCTGGTCCTTGCGCTCGCAAAACGATAAGCGGCTCTATCCGCTTTACGCTCAAGAGCTGTTGCTCCAGCTCCCCAATCTGGACATTATCCCAGCAACAGTGACCGGAATCCTCGTTCGGCATGACAGGGTCTGTGGGGTAAAGACAGAGGATGGTTCGGTCCTGAAAGCCAGAGCTGTTGTGCTCTGCTCCGGCACCTTCCTCAACGCTGTGATGTGGACAGGTCTCCGCGCGGTCAAAGGAGGACGCGCCGGGGAACCGCCAGCCGAAGGCATTGCGGAGCTCCTCACATCTTACGGGCTCCAGCGGGGACGCCTCAAAACGGGGACTCCTCCCCGATTAGCAGCCGAGAGCATCGACTTTCACCGGTTGGAGCCCAGCTATGGTGACGATCCGCCGCAGCCGTTTTCCTTCCGCACAAAGCAGGTACGGAACCGGATCGTGTGCTACGTCACCCATACAACACCGGAGACCCACGAGATTCTCCGTCGCGGCTTCGATCGTTCGCCAATGTTTACCGGGCACATCAAAGGGCGAGGTCCACGCTACTGCCCCTCGATTGAGGACAAGATTGTTCGTTTTGCCGACAAGTCGTCACACCGGATTGTGCTGGAGCCGGAGAGCCTGGGGAGCAATTCGATCTACGTCAATGGCTTTTCGACGAGCCTACCGGAGGAAATTCAAGAGGAAGGGATCCGGAGTATCCCGGGATTGGAGCGGGCGGTCTTTCTGCGTCCAGGGTATGCGGTGGAGTACGACTACTTCTTCCCCTGGCAGCTGACGCATTGGCTGGAGACGAAAGCTTTGGGCGGACTCTTCTTTGCCGGGCAGATCAATGGGACCTCGGGCTACGAGGAAGCAGCGGCTCAGGGACTTATTGCCGGTATCAATGCCGCACTCCAGGTCCAGGGAAGAGGGACCTTTGTGCTGCACCGGTCGGAAGCCTATATCGGTGTGCTCATTGACGATCTCATCACAAAGATGGGCGATGAGCCGTATCGAATGTTCACCGCGCTGGCGGAGTACCGTCTCCTGCTCCGGCAGGATAATGCTGATCGGCGGTTGATGCGCTATGGGTATGAGCTCGGGTTGATCGACGCCCAGGCGTACGAGCAGCTGCTTGAGCGGGAAGAGCTGCTCCAGCGCTTGGTAGCCACCCTCCAAAGCGAGCGTGCTGCGCCGGAAGCGGTCAATGCTTATCTGGCGGAGCTTGGGGAAAGTCCGCTCGAGGAACCTGTCCCCCTGGCTCAGCTGACACGGCGTCCGAACGTGTCTCTTGCTGCTCTCTTAGCGTTGTACGGCGAACGGTATGCGTGGGCGCTCCGGTATCCCCAGGTCATTCAGGAAGCAGAGATTGAACTGCGGTACCACGGCTACATTCAGCGCCAGCTCCGCGAGGCGGAACTCTTGCGGCAGAGCGAGCAGATCCGTATCCCGGAGGACTTCGACTACACCCGAGTGCGTGGGCTTTCTGCCGAAGCGCTGGAGAAGCTCCAACGGATTCGTCCGCCGTCTCTTGGACATGCCGCTCGGATTGCTGGGGTTTCCCCGGCAGATATTGCTGTCTTGGCGCTATATCTGCAGTAAATGGCGGTGTTCCACGTGAAACACTGGATTGATGCGGGATAGGAGAGGGAGGAGAGAGTGTCATTTTGGCAGAGAGGGGAATCGGGGAACTCCTCTGCCATTGTGTCGTTCCCTCGGAAGGCTCTCGGAAGCTCGTCGTGACAGTCCTCATGAAACTCCTCATCGTTGGGGCACGGAGCAAAACTGTTGAGGCTGTACTCCGGCTTCTCCGGCGACGACGCTCCTCGTGGGAGGTCTTGCTCCTTTCTCACCGATGGGCGGAGCCGATGAACATCCACGGATATCCAGTGCACGTCATCCCTGCCTATGACCGGCAGCCTCTCAGGAACGCTTGCCTGAGCTGGGAACCAGAGGTGATCCTCAACGCCGCTGCCCTGACCGACGTGGATGCATGTGAGCAGGAGCGGAATCTTGCCTGGCGCGTCAACGTGGGTATCGTGGAGGTCCTCGCTGGAGTATGCCGCATTCTCGGGAGCCACCTCCTCCAGCTTTCCTCCGATTACGTCTTCGATGGGAACGCTGGTCCTTATCCAGAGACCGCGCGTCCGTCCCCTCTCAACTACTACGGCAGGACAAAGCTGGCAGCAGAAAACCTCTGCCTGGCAGCAGCTCCTTCGGTGACCATCCTCCGGACAACGCAGATTTACGGAACCCCAGCGCCGTGGGCAGAGGACGTTCTCCGGTGGGCGTTGGCTCGGGTGCGCCGAGGGGAGCATATCCCGGCCGCAGTAGATGTCTTTACAAACCCCATCTTCGTTGATGACCTTGCTCGTGCACTCCTCTGCGCAGCAGAACACCGGGAGGAGGGGATCTTCCACGTTGCCGGAGATATGTGGCTCAGCCGATACGAGTTTCTCCGCAGAGCATTCCAAGCAGCAGGGCTCGATGCCAGTGTGCTTATCCCCCTACCGGCAGAGGAACTCTACCGTGGACGTGCTCCGCGCCCTCTGCGCTCGGGGCTCTGCTGTGAGCGGGCCCGGCAGAGGTGGAGGTTCGTGCCGACCCCTTTTGAGGAAGCTCTCCCACTGGCTCTCTACCGCAATCAGGCAGCTGGCAGTTCTGGGGAAATAACGCTGTAGAGGGGACCTTCTGGAGTGAGAATGCTACGGACCAAGACCGGCTGGAAGCTCGGCAGTGTGTCGAACACCAGCTCTGCGTACGGACGCAGCGCTTTCCGGAAGCGATCGGCGTGGTGTAGCTCCTTGAGCCGGGCAATCGTTACATGGGGGACGAAAGAGCGCTCCTTCTCCGCAGGGGTAAAACCCGCTGCCAGAAGGGAATCCCGCAGGATAGCGTAAACTCCCTGGAGTACTCCGCCAGGGTTCTCCACGCCGATGTAGAGAACACGTGGTGCACGCCAGTTCGGGAAGACGCCAACGCCACGCAGTACGATGGGAGAAGCGTATTCGTGGAGTATTGGGGCAAGGGGCTGGAGGAGCTCCGGCAGATGCGAGCGTGGAATCTCTCCAAGGAAGGCAAGCGTGAAATGCAGCTGGTCTGGCGCAACCCACTTCGCTCGGCTCCAGGGAGAACACGCCGTTTTGAGTCGGTGGTAGTATTCCCGGAGCGCTTCGCTTTGGACAAAGCAGCCGATGAAGAGACGCCAGGAGTTCTCCGGCATGCTTGCGGGCACCTACGATAGGGCAACCATTCGTGTCTCGACGTTAGGTTGGGCAATAAGCTCCCAACTGGAGAGCTCCAGAGCACAAAGGTAGCCGTATCCAGAAGCCCGCCCGTAGACACACCCGCCGTCCAGGAACACTTTGTTCCAGTGGAGGCTCTCGCGAATGACTGTGAGCGGCAGCGGAGTGTGTCCGACAATGAGGCGGCGCCCTCCGATGCGCTCTGGTCTGGCGGAAAAGCTGCGGTCCCAGAGCATGGCTTCCGTGTCCGAGAATGGATCGGCAGCGGCAAAGTTCAGCCCAGCGTGGACTAAGACAGCTTTATCTGTCTCGGCGTAGAGGGGAAGCGCGGCGAAGAAGTCTATGTACGATTCTGGGAGCTGCTTGGGATAGCGAACCCCGAAACTTCGCAGGGTGGCTGCCGCACCGTTGAGGAGCCAGAGCTCGAACATTTCCTCCGAGGAGAGCGAATCGAGGAGAAGTTGTTCGTGGTTCCCACGGAGTGCAATGAGGGCGTAGCCTGCGCGGCGGAGCTCTTGCAAGAGGTCTACCACGGCTTTTGGATTCGGACCTCGGTCAATGTAATCCCCGAGGAAGTAGAGCTGGTCTGCCGGCGTGATCGCAAGGCGCTGCCAGAGGAGAGTTTCCAGCGTGCGGATACAGCCGTGAACGTCTCCGATAGCGAAGCTGCGGATACTCTGGGACATGGTGCTTCCGAGAGCGGTATAGCATTGTGCAGAGACGAAAGACAACGGTTGTTCCGCGGGCTTTTCAGTAACTTTGCTCAAAACTGGAGGAGACGTGGTGATGCATCCGGAGTACGAAGCCATCATTGGCTTGGAGGTCCACGCGCAGCTCAAGACTCGTACGAAAGCCTTCTGCGGATGCTCCACAGAGTTTGGAGCACCGCCGAACACGAACACGTGTCCAGTGTGCTTGGGGCATCCCGGAGCGCTTCCTGTCTTGAATCGCCAGGTTGTGGAGTTTACCCTCCGGATCGGGCTAGCAACCAATTGCCGTATTCGGCTGCGCTCACTCTTTGCCCGGAAGAACTACTTCTACCCCGACTTGCCGAAGGGGTATCAGATTTCGCAGTATGAGGAGCCTATCTGTACAGACGGCTGGATTGACATTGAGCTCGATGACGGGAGCCTCAAACGTGTGGGGATTGCCCGAATCCATATGGAAGAAGACGCCGGCAAGTCTATCCATGACCTCGATGTGGATACCCTTGTTGATTTGAACCGATGTGGAGTTCCGCTCATCGAAATTGTCAGCAAACCCGACCTGCGTTCTCCGCGGGAGGCGTACCACTACATGCGGCAAATTCGGCGTCTGGTCCGATACTTGGGCATCTGCGACGGGAATCTCGAAGAGGGGTCGTTGCGCTGTGATGCAAATGTTTCGGTGCGGCGTCGGGGGGAAGAACGCCTGGGGACGAAGACAGAAGTGAAGAACCTCAACAGCTTCCGCAATCTCGAAAGGGCGCTCGAGTACGAGATTCAGCGCCAGATTGCGGTGCTGGAAGCGGGCGGGCAGATTCAGCCCGAGACCCGCCTCTGGGATGCCGTTCGGCAGGAAACTCGCCCGATGCGGACCAAGGAACAGGCGCACGATTACCGGTACTTCCCCGAGCCTGATCTGGTGCCGGTTGTCGTGACCCAGGAGTGGCTCGAACAGGTACGGGCACAATTACCCGAACTCCCGCTCCAGCGCAAACAGCGCTTCATGGCGCAGTATGGCTTGCCTGCCTACGATGCCGGGGTTCTCTGTGAGGAGCGTGCCGTGGCAGACTACTTCGAAGCGTGTTGTGCGGCACTGCGTCAGCCGAGCATCGAACGCTACAAGCTCGTCAGCAACTGGATTATGACGGAGGTCCTCCGCCTGTTAGAAAAACCTGAAGAGCCATCGAACATCCCGCTTCCTGCCGAGCATCTGGCAGACCTTGTGGAGCTATACGCTGAGGGCACTATCAGTAGCCGCATCGCTAAGGACGTCTTTGCGGAAGCGGTGGAGACAGGGAAGTCGCCACGCACTATTGTGCAGGAGCGCAATCTCGTCCAGGTCTCTGACACAGCCTGGCTGAGCCAGCTGGTGGAGAGCGTCCTTGCCGAACACCCTGATGCAGTTGCCAAGTACCGGGGCGGGCGCACCAATGTCTTAGGGTTCCTCGTCGGACAAGTGCTCCAGCGCTCACAAGGGCGAGCCAATCCGAAACTCGTCACGCAGTTGCTGCAAGAGCGCCTCCAGAAACAAGAAAGTTCAACACTCGGGTAGAGCCATGCCGCTGAAACCGTCCCGCTACATCTGGATGAACGGGCGCTTTGTGCGCTGGCAGCAGGCACGGATCCACATCCTCTCCCATGTCATCCACTACGGGTCGAGCTGGTTTGAAGGGATTCGCGCCTATGCAACGCGGCGAGGGACGGCAATTTTCCGGCTCCACGACCATTTGCACCGACTGGAGCGCTCCGTGCGGATGTACCATACGGAGCTACCCTACGGTCTTGACGAGCTTGCCCGAGTATGTGTCGAGCTCATTGCCCGCAATGAGCTCCAGGAGTGCTATATCCGCCCCATCGTGTACCGGGGCTACGGGGACCTCGGGGTATATCCCTTTGCGTGTCCGGTGGAAGTTGCCGTGGCGGCGTGGGAGTGGGGCGCATACTTGGGAGCCGAAGCAACAGAGTACGGAGTAGACGTGGGGGTGAGTTCCTGGCATCGGATTGCCAGCAATACGATGCCAGCAATGGCAAAAGCCGGGGGCAATTACCTGAACTCCCAGCTTATTCGCATTGAAGCGGCGCGCCACGGATATGCCGAGGGCATTAGTCTGGACATCTTCGGCATGGTCAGCGAAGGCAGCGGGGAGAATGTCTTCTTGGTGCTCGATGGGGTGCTCTACACGCCGCCGCTATCTGCTTCGATTTTGCCAGGGGTTACCCGACAGACGGTCTTGACCTTTGCCCGCGAGGAAGGTATTGCAGTTGTCGAAACAGCCATTCCTCGGGGCATGCTCTACGCGGCTGACGAGCTTTTCTTTACCGGAACGGCCGCGGGGATTGTTCCGATCCGTTCCGTTGATGGCATTCCGGTCGGCTCGGGCAAGCCAGGTCCAATAACGCGCCTGATGCAGCACCGGTTCGCCCGGGTTGTCCGTGAAGCAGAAGATCCCTATGGCTGGCTCACCTTTGTGCCGGCACGCACGTCTTCTCCGCGCTTCCAGCAAGCGCGTTCCGTAAGGAAAAGTGTCACAGCTTTCCGTCCGCGCTAGCCCATGCCCAGGACGAAGATGCCGAAACCGAAAGCTTCCCGCAATGCCCGGACAGTTGCCCGCCCAACACCGGTTGCCGATCCCTACGGTCCCTTTGACCCAACGGGATTTGACCGGGAGACGGTGCTCAAGTGGTACAAGCTCGTGCATCTAGGGCGCCGTCTGGATGAACGGGCGCAGTACTACTTGCGTATCGGCAAGGGCTGGTCGTACCATGCCCCGTTTGCCGGACACGACGGTATCCAGCTCGCAATCGGTGTCACATTCCGCCCGGGGAAGGATTTCCTCTTCCCGTACTACCGTGACTTGCTCACGTGCCTGGCGGCAGGTGTCACGCCGGAGGAAATCATCCTCAACGGACTGAGCAAGGATACCGATGTCGCTAGCGGTGGGCGTCACATGAGCAATCACTTTGCAAAGCCCGCCATCCGGATCCAGAACGTTTCCTCCACCACCGGCAATCACGCGCAGCATGCTGTTGGGGTTGCCCGGGCAATCAAGAAGTACGGTGGTGATGAAATCGCGATTTACTCCGGTGGGGATTCTGCCTGCTCGGAGGGCTTTTTCTACGAGGCGGTCAATGGAGCCTCGAGAGAGCAACTTCCGGTCATCTTCGTTATCCAGAACAATCGCTACGGCATCTCTGTCCCGGTCACGGAGCAGACAGCCAACCCGGACGTGTCTGATAACTTCGTCGGGTTCCGCCATCTGAAGATCATCAAATGCGATGGGCGGAACCCCTTCGACTCCTACCGGGCAATGCAGGAAGCGCGCCAGTACGTGCTCTCCGGAGCTGGTCCGGCGATGGTCCACGCTGATTGTGACCGCATTGGCTCCCACTCGAACTCGGACGACCATCGCCTCTATCGCAGCCCGGAGGAGCTCGAAGAGGTCAGGCGGCGGGATCCTCTCCCGCGGTTCCGCCGAACGTTGCTCGAGTACGGGCTGGCAACAGAGGAGGAGATTCGAGCGCTGGAAGAGGATAACGAGCGTACCATTCGCGAGGCAGCGGCACGGGCAGAGGCGGCTCCGGATCCCGACCCGAACTCCTGGTCGCTGTACATTCTGCCTGAGCCGTACGTCGGCTACGAAGACCGTTCCGAGGAGCGGTACCAGAATGACCCAAGCCAGCCGCAATTGACGCTGCGGGAGGCTATCAATATCACGCTCAAGGAAGAATTCCGCCGCAATCCGAACACTTTCCTCTGGGGACAGGACGTTGCCTCGAAGGACAAGGGCGGGGTGTTCAACGTCACAAAAGGGATGCTGCAGGAATTCGGGAACGACCGGGTATTCAATGCTCCTATTGCCGAAAACTTCATCCTCGGCACAGCGAATGGCTTTTGCCGCTATCGGGAGGACATTTGGGTTGTGGTTGAAGGCGCCGAGTTTGCCGACTACTTCTGGCCAGCAATGGACCAGCTGGTGGAATGCTCCCATGAGTATTGGCGAACGAAGGGACAGTACGTGCCCAACATCGTCATCCGCATCCCGAGCGGGGACTACATCCAAGGCGGACTCTATCACTCCCAGAGCATCGAAGGGGCGCTGGTGACCTTGCCGGGGATTCGGATTGTCTACCCTGCCTTTGCGGATGATGCCATAGGCTTGCTGCGCAACGCCATGCGTTCCCGTGGGGTGACGGTATTCCTGGAGCCGAAGTTCCTCTACAACTATCGCCCCGCGGCAGCTTCAAAACCGCCTGACGACTTCATCATCCCGTTTGGGAAAGCGAAGATCCGACGCTCAGGTACCGATGTTACCGTGGTTGCCTACGGAACCGCGGTCCACTGGGCGCTCCAGGCCGCTGAGGAGGTGTCCAAAGAAGGAATCTCGGTCGAGGTAGTAGACCTGCGCTCACTGGCGCCGTGGGATAAGAAAACGGTTATCGAGTCGGTGCGGCGCACCAGCCGAGTCATCGTAGCACATGAGGACAAGCGGACCGGTGGTTTCGGAGGGGAGGTCGCCGCGGTCATTGCGGAAGAGGCGTTCCACTACCTGGACGCGCCGGTAGTGCGGTTGGGCTCGCGCGACTGCCCCATTGGCTTTGCCAAGCCGTTGGAGCAAGCCATCATGTTGCAGCCAGGGGAGATCGCGGAAGCAATCCGCAAGCTGGTGCGTTACTGAGGGGGCTCCGGAGTGTATCGTCGGTGGAACACTGTGACACAAATGATACACTGTACCGCCAATGCTGGTACTGTGGGGGGTCCCCGAGTTCTCCGTAATTTTGTGCTGCCAAAGCGGGACCTTGCGCCCGTAGCTCAACTGGATAGAGCGTTGGATTCCGGTTCCAAAGGTTGGGGGTTCGAGCCCCTCCGGGCGCACAACAGTGGGGAGAGGAATGGAAAAGCAGACTGAGCAGCTGGTTGGGCAGGAGCAGCGTGAAACCCCGTCGGTGTTTCCCCTTCCACCTGTCAAGGGGATAGAGCGTGTGCAACAGTGGGCTCTTCGTCATCAACGACTGCTCCTCGGGATTGGAGCAGGAGTGCTTGTACTTGCCGGTGGGCTTCTCTATTGGCATCTCTCGCAGCAGAAGCGCGCTGAGGAAGCAGCGCTGTGGCTGTCGCGGGTGTATACCTACTACGATAACGGCGACTACGAGCGTGCGCTCTTCGGCGACACGACGAAAACCATCCGGGGGGAGCCAGTTCGGGGCTTGCTGGCAATTGTTGAAGAGTACGGTGGAACTCCATCCGGAAAGGTTGCAGCGTTTTATGCTGGCAGCGCGTATCTCCTCCTCGGACAGATCGCAAAGGCAGAACCGTATTTCAAGCTGGCAGCAGCGTCCGAAGCTCCGCTTGTTCAGGTAGGAGCGTATGCAGGACTGGCCGCCTGCCGAGAGGAAGAAGGGAAACTAGCAGAAGCGGCTCAGCTGTACGAGCGTGCCGCTCTGGTAGGAACCCCTATCGGGATGGCAGAGCGGTACCGCTTCTTCGCTGCGTATTGCTACGAGCTGGCTGGCAATGCCCAGAAAGCCGCCCAGCTCTACCGGCAGATTCTCACGGAGAATGAGTTCTCCGACTTCGCGAATGAGGCGAAAGCGGGGCTTGCCCGCCTTGGCATAGTAGTTGAGTAATACAGGAGTCCAAGCTTCTCATGGCGTTGCAGAACAAGTGGTTTTTAGCAGGTGGAGGAATCATGGAACGGTGGTTGCGCCTGTATGGAACCGTTGTGGGACTGCTCGCAGCGGTTGCAATTGGCTATGCCCAATTGCCGGTCAAGGAAGTCAGTGGGCGCATTGCGCCGAACGAAGTGCGCATCTTCCTCAAGGATACGCTCTACCGCATCAGCGGGACGCTCATGGTTGCCGGGACACTCCTCATTGAGCCTGGTACCACGGTGGAATTCCTGCCGAATGGACGCATCATTGACTCAGTGGGGGGGCGTATCATTGCCGATGGCTATGTCTCGGCAACGTACGTTCAGTACCCGGGTGGATGCAACCCTGTGGATCCTTTCAATCCGTGTGGTTACACAGGGTATGCTGACCTAAACTACTTCCGGGATGCTGCGCAGAGCAGTATCATTGGAGATCCGACCATTGATCCTGCAAAGTATGGTGAGATCTTCCTTGTAAGCCTTGGGGCAGACCCGCGGCTGCAGAACCTGCCGCCGGGCAAGGCAATCATGTATAAGGCAGCGCGGTTAGAGTTTGCCGGAAGCGATCCGAACATCAACCAGACGGCGTGGCGGCGTGTCGGCGGCGGCAGTGTCAATGTCACCCAGGGGCAAATTGTCTTCCGGGGGCGCCCAGTCAACAATTTCTCGCGGGAGTGGGGACACATCATCGTCCTGCCTGGGGCACGGGCTGCGTTCTTCCGCAACGTCGTCTTCGAGAACTTCCGGAAGGATACCACCGTTGACCGCTTCCCAATCTACCAGCCCAATACGGGTGCTGTTGCAGCCCTGAATGCACAGCTCCTCCAGCAGACAAATGGGAGCGGTGGCGTCATCACGACGTTCTCCTCCCGGACATGGCTTCTCCTGTGCGAATTCCGCAACAACATGGCTCGCTACCGGGGTGGGGCTGTGCAGTTCTTGCAGGCACCGGTGGGAACAGGTGTGTATCCAACGCCGGACATTTCTGGGCTGCCGAACTACGGTGCCATCAACCCCTACTTGACAGACCAGGCAACGGCGACGCCGATTTCCCAGGCAGTCAAGGCGATTGACCAAGTTTATAGCTCGAATCCTGAGCCTCTCTCGAATGCCGATCGTCAAGCCTACGATGATGGGCGCTTGGCACTCCTGCTGGGACGTGTGCGGTATTTGACCTTTACGGGGAATCGCGTGCTGCTCTCCGCGGTTTCCCTCCAACAGATTGCTCCGGGTGTATGGGCGATTGTGGATGATGTGAACAATCCGGCACCGCTGGAACCGCAGGCGTGGAAGAATCAAGCCTACGGTGGGGCGGTCTACATTGCCGGGCGCACCCAGCTGGAAGTTGGGCTGGGCATGAACGACTATCAGGCGCCGAATGTGTACGACTATGCTTTCTTCGACGGCAACAGTGCCTCGAACCTGCAGAACAACCCGAATACGGGAGGAGCTCGCGGCGGGGCTCTCTACGTCGGTGGAGGGACCTCGGTGACTGTTCGTGGGCGCTTTATTTCGAACCAGACCAGCGTGCCGTTCTTCTCCGATCCCAACCAGGTTGGAGCACTCTCGCAGGGCGGTGCAATCTACGTCAGCGCCGATGCAGGGCGGCTCCAGGTCCGTGGTCGCCAGGGCGGGGAAGCACGGCAGGAGACATACTTTGTTGGCAATCAGTCGGGGCGAGGCGGCGCTATTTACGTGGCTGCCGGTAGCATTGATACACGCCCATCGCCAGTTATCGGAGGCTCGGATGCGCTCATAGACACGCGTAACTACGGGTACAACATCAAATTCCGCAATAACCGTGCAGTTGACCACGGTGGGGCAATCTTTTCAGGGAAGAACTTCACCGTGTATGGTGCCGGCGGGACAGTTGGACCGCTCTCGCTCTACGGGGGGAATTACCCGGTGGAATTCGACAACAACACGGCAGGGTTCTCCGGTGGTGCAATTGCAGTCCACCTGCCGGGAGGGTTGCCAATTGAACGACGGTATATCCGGCTTGTCCGGGCAACGTTTACCAACAACATTGTCGGGCAAGTCCAATCGGGCTATGAAGCCCAGGTGCGTGGGGGTGGAGCTGTCTACACGCTCAACGCCGACCTGAATGTAGTCAAGGGCACCGAGTTCCGTGCTAACAAAGCATACAACGGTAACGGTGGAGCGGTCTGCATTGTGCACCCACAGACCTCCTCGCATCGCTTCTTCCTAACCGATGTTGACAATATCACGGTCCTGCCCTCGGGGGTTGCGACAGCCTTCAGCTCGCGGGACGACATCTTTACGTGGGACCCGGCAGCACCAGTACCTGATGTCCGGATGCTGACCCGCTTCCTCGATAACGAGGCTATCCCGAATATGGCGCAGATGGGCTCGGGGACGACACAAATCGGGGATATCCGGCGGACACATCCGGGCACGACGCTGCGGGAAAACGGAACAGGGCTCGGTGGGGCACTCTTCATCCTCGATGAAGTCAGCCTCGACCGGGCGGGACGAACCGACTCCATCTTCTTCAATCGGGTCCGCATTCAGGGCAACCGGGCCTATACAGGAGCGGCGGTGTACTCGGACAACTATAACCTGCAGCTAGTCTTCACCCGTAGCCTCATTACGAACAACGTGGCAACCTCCGACGTCGGAGCGCAACAGAATGCGATCACTGGTCCGCTCGTGCAGGGAACGAACATAGCATCGAGCGACCTGGCAGGGGCAATTCTCTACGGCGATGTTGTCGGACCGCTCCCATATGCGGCATACCACTGGGCGGCAAATTCCATCTACGACAACAGCGCCCGCTTCCTCATCCGTCTGCCGGATTATCCCGATACGAAGGGCGGTCGTGCAGGGACCGGAGTTGGAATGGGTGGCGTTGACACGCTGCGGGGGAACTACTGGGGGCGGACTGAGGCGAACGTGGTAACTATCCTCCCGGTCAGTGGTCGGGTTCAAGAAACCTTCTTCATCGCCGGTGATGGGACTCGGCAGCTGGGCTTTGTCCGCGGTGGGACGGGGAAGAATCAGGGTCCGTTTGAGTCCCGTCACCTCTATACCTACACCCCGATTCCGGTCTTGAACGCGGGTGACGAGAATACCCCAGACCCGAGCAGCATTCCGGAACGGCTGCTCATGCAGGGGCTCATCTATGACATCTTCGACAAAGGGACCGACATCAAGACGGCAGACTACTCTGAGCGGCGCATGGCGCCTATTGAAGACTTTGCCGTCGGGATTCCAAAGACGCTCCGGACCTACACAGATCCGACCCTGCCTTCGTATCGGAAGTACGTGCGGCGCTGGGCACGGGATCCTTTCGAGGCGGCGAGAGATCCGAATGTTGCTGCCTTGCAAACCGAGATTCGAAGCCCCAAGCATCCAATTGGATACCCGCTCTTCCTGGAGGCTCAGGCGGACTACACCGGAACGGCCGAGCTCAATAACAACGACCCGCGGGCAATCAACGAGACGGTCTTCTTCGTGATCAACACGAGCACGGGCGACTATATTCGGGTCAATCTCCGGCAGACCAGCCCGACGAGCGAAATCTTCCGGGCACGTGTGGAGCTGGTCCCCGATTCTGTCAACCGTCGTCCGCAGGACCGGCGGACAATTGAGGGGTTGGCTAATATCGGTACGAATCTCGGAGCAATCCTCGCTGCACTCCGCCGGGCACCGGATGTGGAAGACCTAGCGGCTCTACAAGGACGGAAATACGAGGGCTTCGTCAGCGAGCTCGGTGGACCAGGGTTCGGATACATGAATCGAGTCTTCCCCGCTGACGGTGCAATCAATCCGCAGAAGGTCACTGTCTTTGCCGGTGAGCGGTACTCAGCGCTCCCGGTGCGTGTGGGGGACGTCATTGCTGTTGTCTCCCGAACGGTGCTCTGGCAGGGAACGGTTGCCGACGCAATCAACGGTGCGCTCATCTTCGAGGTCGGGGCTACTGTGGATCCGCCGGTGTTCACCGGGAACAAGGTCGAGTTGGAGAACATCACACCACCTGAGCTGCGGAACATGATCTTCCTGATGGAGGACATTAGCTATCCGCGTCCTCCGACAGGACCGGGGCGGGATTCCATCTTCACGATCACGGCGATCGACTCCAATCTCTTCTATGACCCGCGCTCGGTCCTGTTCCCTGACCGGTATCCACAGCTGGCGTACTTCTGGAGCGTACCACCGGGCTCGGGACTGTCCTACTGGTTGCAAGCCGATACCTTGCCGGCAACGTATGGACCATACTACGGTGCCCGTGGATACATCGTGTTGAAAGGGCGTCCGACCAATCCGTTCGTCGTGCCCGGTGGTGAGGTCGTCACAGTTGCCGTGCGCAACTACCCACCGGGAGCTCGAACGGTGGATTCTCTCAAGGCGGCAGGTTTGAGCGATAGCGTGATAGCGAAGTACATCTACCTCTACCCGCCGTACTTCAATGCCCAGGCATACGATGGAAGCAATGCCCGCTTCCTCCAGCAGGACACGGTTGGCTATGACAATCTTGCGGCGACTACGGTGACGTACCAGTTCCGCATCTTCGTCATCGATAGCACGCCGCAGTTTACGGGCTTCGATGTCGCCTGTGAACGGGGCGGTCTCTGGTTGGCGAACCTCACCGATAGCCTCCGCTTCAAGGTGGATGTCAATACGGATGATGAGCTCGAAGACGCTGAAGCAGGTGCTCGGGGATGGGACTTCCGCTATGGGCGGACGACGTACGGCTTTGCCTCGATCAATCTCCGTGAGGTCCCGCCGGATACGGTGATCGAGCCGGCTACGCAGGTGCGCCCGGTGTGGATGCGCAATCAGTACCTGCGTCGCTACGACAATAGCGGACAACCCGACCCGCTTGCCATTGACTTCAGCCTCCGTGGGCAGCTCAACGTGCGGATTGATTCCGCTACCGCCTGGCAACTGCTGACCCCGCCGAGCCAGCACCATGGTGCCCTCAACACCGATACGGTGGTGTCCATCGTGGTCAATGATGGACACGGTGGGGTCAACTACCTGACGCGGCGAGTACTGGTCAACGTAGCGCCCGTTATCGTCACCAGTACACTGCCCGACGCTATCGAGGACCAGGATTATAACCCGACCTTGCTTGACTCCAGCCGCCGGATTGTGGTCTATGACCCGAACTTCGGGCAAGCCCACCAGTTTGAGCTGATCTATCCGGGCGACCCGCGAGACTTCGTCCCGCGTGATCCGTGCTTCCCCGAAGCCGGTGCGTGGGACCTGCGAGACAAGAAGACAACTCCGCGGTGGCTCAAGATTGACCCGGTCAGCGGGTTGCTCTACGGCACACCGGGCGTGTACGACGCCCCACGCCAAGAGAAGGTCACTGTACTGGTCACCGACGAGTTTGGGCTGACGCATGTCAAGGTCATTGACCTCAACGTCCGGGCAGTGAACCATCCGCCACGCTTGGCACAGCTTCCAGCGGTCAAGTGTGTCGAGCTAGGGAAGCCGTACATCGATACCATTGCGGTCATTGATCGGGACCTCTTGCGGCAAGAGCCACCCGATGCGCTTGAACAGCTCAGTGTAGAGGTCATCGAGCCGGCGGGAATGCAAGTTGTCCCGGCAACTATCAGTGGACCGCAGTCTTCGGATACCGTACGGGTTGTCATCAGCACGCCGGCTCTGAATGCGACACCAGGACCTGACGGGAAGATCACCGTCCGCGTCCGGGTCACAGATCGGCAAGGTGCGCAGCACGAGGTGACCTACAAGCTCAATGTCTCTGACCCGACAGACTTCGTTGTCCCGATGCGGATTACGAACCGCTTCGGCGCCTTCCAAGTGCTCGAGTGGGGAACGGCTCCGTTTGCCACAACGGGCGATGATCCCAACCGTGGCGGCATCGGCAAGCTTGACTCCAACTACTGCGAGTACGAGCTGCCGCCGATCCCACCGAACGACGTCTTCGACGCTCGGTGGACTGTCGCCTCGACGAACGGGACTGTCCGCAACATCTTCCCGCGGGCAGTACAGGGCGTGGAAGGTATGAGCATCTACAAGGGGCGCTTCCAGGCAGGGAGCGTGACAGGGAATGCGTCGGAAGCGTATCCGGTGCGCATTACCTGGAACTCGCAGGATGTACCGGACCGGACCGATGCCCAGCGGAATCCGGCAGGCTCCACCTGGTACATCCGTGACGGTGCCTCCAACGGCAATATCTTCAGCTTCAATATGCGCACTGGCGAAGGGCATTCCATCCCGGCGGTAACCCTGGAGCGCAATGGCGATTCGCTCTCGGTAGTCATCTACACGGATGCCGTTACCAACTTCATCATCGTGTACGACTGGATTAGCAATGTCTCCGAGCCTCCCGTGGCTTCCGCCGGTCCGGTACAGCTGTTCGGGAATACCCCGAATCCGTTCGGGGCGAGCACAAATATCCGCTTCCGCTTGACCGAGCCGGCGACGGTGCGCCTGGAGGTCTACGACGCTCTGGGCAAGAAGGTTGCAACCCTCCTCGAGGGCTTCTACCCGGCTAATGAATACACCGTCCCGTGGAATGGGACTAGCACCGACGGGGTAGAGCTCCCGAGCGGGGTCTACTACTACCGGATCACTGTCGGCGGGACAACGGTGGTCCAACCGATGGTGCTCGTGCGGTAAAGACGATAGGGAAAGGGGGCTCTCCTGCTGCCAGGGGAGCCCCTGAATCCCGTGAGTAGTCCGGATGACAGAGGTCCAACTCAGGAAAGAGGAGAAATGATGATGGCGATGCGGACGCTGATCAGCAGCCTGGTTCTCTTGGTAGGGAGCTGGTCATTCGTGCAGGCGCAAGTTTACGCTGAGTTCCAGCCTGCCGTCAAGATTGGAGGCAAGCCCTTTGCCTTGCTGAGCGGAGCAACTGTGCTCGATGCAGACCAGTTCCTCGATCCAGCGACGAATAATCCCGATCACGACAATGGCTACGCTATCGTCGTGCTGCCGTTTCTCTTTGAGTACCAGGGGTACCGATACAGCCGGTTGGCAATCTCGGTCAATGGCTTTGTCCTCTTGCTCCGCGCAGGAGAGAATCCCCCACTGACAGGAGGCAGCATCCCGGGACGCTTGTTCGTGAATACCGAGCCCTTCAACGTGATCGCTCCTTTCTGGGGTGATCATTACTACCGGACGACCGAGCCCGGCTACACCCCCTCGCAGATTTCCTATAAAGTGGTCGGCTCGGCGCCAAACCGAGCGTTCGTGGTGGAGTGGAAGAATCTCAACATCAACGACAAGTCGCTTCCCTCTAGCGTTGCCAGCTTCCAGCTCTGGCTCTATGAGTCCGCACGTCCGGGGAACTTCCAGGGGGATATTGAGTTTGCCTACGGTTTGACTGGTTCTGGTGGTCCTGTCCAAGTTCAGGGGGCGGCGATTGGAATCAAGGGAGGGTTTGGCGATTACCTCAATGGTCTGGTCTTCACCGGCGATGTGAATCAGGCACGGACCTCGACCCAGTTGAGCACGACGTGGCAGCCCTCGGGCGGGAGCGATACGGTTATCCGCTTCAACGCTATTCCGCGGCTCTTCCTAGAGGGGTGGGGTGACGGCGATGTGGATTTCTCCCAAGCGGGGAAACATACCGGGATGGGACAGGACCGGTTTGTGACGGTCAACGATGTGATGCTCATCCTCCGCTCTGTGGCTACGGATCGGCGCCTGGATAGTTTGAAAGGACGGCAAGCATACCACGGTGACGTCAACCACAACGGACGCTACTACTACTCTACCCGTACGTTGGACAACAGTGCTGATTCGACGTACCATCGTCGTGCAATTCCCACGCGCTCGCTCTACTACTGGCAAGACCTTCCGTCGGACAACTCCCTGCCCTACGTTGGAGGTGATCCGGTCCTCTTCTTTGAAGCAACGGAATACGACGCGGCAATCATCATGCTCTATATGGCGGCTCGAGTTCCCTATTTGCCGTGGCTGTTGGATCTGACTGTGCTCCCACCGTACGGGCGTGGAGCGGCGGCTGCAGAGATTGCAACTAATGTTGTGCTCCCGGAAGTGTCCCGGATTGCTCCGAACACGTACCGCATTCCGCTTATGCTCAACGGGATGTGGCGGGGCGCTCTTGGATTCCGAGCGGAATTCAACGGCGCGATCCGGTCCGTGGAAGTTGCCCCGGAATTTGCAGAGAAGCTCGTGGTGGCATACGATGGTGGGCGGATCGCTGTCGCTGGCGTGGTTGACTGCGAGCCTGGGCAGCCACTTGCGTGGGTGACACTTCAGACACAGGAATCCACTGTACAGATGCGGCGGATTCGCTTCAATGACATGGAGATGCCGGACTTGGCTCGCCCGTTGGCGGTGTCGGACGCCTCTGGGCTGCAGGTTGTGATCACCCCGAATCCTTCCAGCATGCCAGCAACGATCGAGGTGGTGCTGCCTCAGGCGGGATACTATCGGGTTGCTCTCTACGATCTCATGGGCAAGCGCGTGCGCGTCATCGCCGAAGGTGAGTACCAGAAAGGGCTCTATCACTTCCAGTGGGATGGCTTGGGTGATGCTGGGAAGCAGGTTGGTACTGGGACGTACATACTGCAGGTAGAAGGCGCAGGTGAGCGGGTAAGCCAGCCGTTTGTGTGGATACGGTGATGAGGTGCTCTGCAGGAGACAGGCGTGTGGCTGCGATGGCAGCATATATGGTTCCTCGGTCTGGGAGCAGCTACGACGGTAGCGCTGGCTGCCGGCGATACTGCCCGGGTCTCCTTGCAGGTTCTCGATACGGTGGATGTCTGTGGGCGGCGCGAGTGTGTGCTGGTTGTCACTCTCAGTCCTGTTCAGGCACGTGATAGCTTGATGGGGTTCAATCTTGCCATACGGTTCAACCCGGAGAAGCTGATCTTCCATGCAATGCTGACCAGTGGAACGCTGGCAGAAGGCATGGACCAGCGCGGCTTTGGAGCTCAGGCGGGCGAGCTGCGTGCCTACGCCTTTACGCTAACCCGAACGATCTCCGGGGCACAGCCGTTGGTGGCGTTCGTGGGCGAATATCGCCAGCAGTGTCCGGATACAGCAGGAGTGCAGCTTCTCTACGTGGAGTTCAACGAGGAGTTTGAGCGCCAGCGGACGGTGCTGGTTGATACTCTGCCATTGCCCGTCGTTGCTCGCGCTGTGGACGTACCTGGACGTCTCCTCCGAACTCGGGCAGTGGTGCGGGAGTGGGAGATCCGGGAGGGAAACACCAGTGTTGTACTCCCACTGGCGGTTGAGTACGATACAACGCTGCGCCTGGCGGCAGCGCGGACGGTGATCGGCGGGATACCTGAGTGGCTGTCCATCAGTGATGTCTCTGTAACAAGTGGAACGCTACAGAGCTGGGAACAGCAGGGCCAGGCAGCGACGGTATCGTGGAGCCCTCAAGGGCAGGCACAGCTTGCCATAAGGTTTGAGGTACAGCAGAGAAAAACGGATACAGCCGTCCTCTCATTCCTGACAGAACCCCACGATTCGTGTAGCTGTGTGACCCGCTGGGAAGGGGATAGTGTCCGCATCTTCAATACGAGCGGCGTATCAGTGGCAGAGTGGGGTGGGCGCACCGTGCTCCGCATGAGCGGGCATCTCTGCCTGGAGCCTGGCGAAGCATTGGAACTTTACGATCTTCTGGGGAGAGAACAATGGCGGGGGACAGCGCTGGAAGGGCGGCGCTGCGTCCCGCTGCAGAGCCTCTCCCCAGGGGTTTACGTTGGACGATGGCACCGATTCGGGGAGAGCTTCCCCGTGGTCTTCTGTGTGCAATGAAGGTCTGTTGAATTTGCTCTACGAGGGAAGAGGGCAATGCGACGGTGGTTGTCTCTGTGGAATGTGATTGCAACACTGGCGATTGTGCTTCTGGGTGGTGGTGCTGCCTACGGGCAGGCATACGATGTAAAGCTCCCTGTGCTGAGCCTGACAGGGAGCGGTCCTGGATACGATTCCCGGACATACCCAGCAGGCTTCATTGTGGTCCCTCAGCAGGCAAGCCCGCAGCAGCCTCGAGAGCTGCTGGTCCCGGTCTACATCCGGAACTGCTGGGTCCCATCGAACCATCCCGTGTGGGGGAAGGTGTGGCCAATCTACAGCTTTGAGTTCAAGCTCAAGTATGATGGGCGCTTCCTGGAGTTCCTGGGAGTGCAGAAGGTGAGTCCGAACGGTGATAGCGTGTTGGCAAAGGACTTCACCTTTGCGTTCGATGACGTGCCGATCACAGCGTCTCATATGCTGCAGGCACTAGTTGATTGGCATAACCTGGGAAGTGTCCCCACGGCCTACGATCCGCGGCGAGTCCGGATTGTTGCTAGCTCGGCAAAGCCACTCCCGCCCAGCCCGGCAGGACCTGGACAAGACCCGTGGGACCCCACAATTCAGTGCGACCAGCGGCAGTATGTCCCGGTCATTTACCTGCGGTTCCGAGTAACAGGTGTTGTCGGGACGATCGCACGGCTCATCCTCTCCAATGACACGCTGAAGTATAACGACCTCAACCTCAGCGTCTTCCCAGCAGAACCCTTCCCGGGCAATCCCTCGGGATCCCGGTATCGCGACTTTGTGACCTACCGAACGGGTGGGGCAACGGGAAATGTCTCGTACGAAGGGCTGGAAGGCGTTGATAATCGTGGACTCCTGCCCATCGCGAATCTCTACCCGAGCATGCCGGGGATGATCTATGTCTTTATCACCGACCTGCCGCAAATTGGCTTTGAGCCACGGATCGGAGTGGATGCTGTCGTACGCCAGGTCTCGCCGAGCGGAGATGAGTGGGAGGTCATCCACCCGATTGTGCTCGATTCGGCCTCCTGGACTCGGGGTGTTTTCTACGGACGGCGAGAGTTAGTCGTTACCAACGAGGTTGAAGGAACCCGGCTGACAAACGTTGTGGTGGAGTCCAATGCCCGATGGCTCAAGTTCCAAACCTTCGCCGCTGCTCCAGGTGACCGCAATCCCATTCCAGCTATCACCCGTTCTGGTGTGATTGATTACATTGATCGCACGCTGGGAGAAACTATCCTGCAAGACATTCAGAACAATCCACAGTCCCCCTCCCGTCCCCAGAACTTCCGCATCCTATGCGACCCGCAGGAGTTACCGCAGGAGACAGACGCGGCGGGCATCTACGTGGGCTACATCACCTTCCGGACATTCTCAGCTTCTGTCTCTCCCGTGCGGCTGCGGGTGACCTTTATCTACGTGCGTAACCCCGTGGAGCCGAACAACGACCCGCGGAACCTCCAGGCACTCGGTCGGGGAATCCGTATTACGGTGACGAACTCTGCCGCAACACCGCAGTCTACAACGCTGCTCTTCGGGTTGGGGATTCGGGCAACAGACGGGATTGATACGCTCTTCGGGGAAACTATCTACGATGCCCCGCCGGTTGCGGGAAGCTTCTTCGCTCGGTGGTACCTGGATGGGGTTGCGAATGTGCCACCAGGAACAGCTCCCAACGGGCTGCGGGATTTAGTGGGGATCTACGCCTCGCGAGACATCCGGAACGTTTTCTCCGACTCTACCGTGGTCTTCCTCTGTCGCTTCGATGCAGGGGGAGCACAGAACTACCCCGTGACGTTGACGTGGGATACAACGGACTTCCCGGCAGGTGCTCGCCTCTTCCTGCGGGATACCCTCAACGGGACAATCTTCGGGGTAGATATGCGGCAGGCAACCCCCGCGGGTGGGACGCGGATGTCTTACACCATCACCGATGCTCGTATCCGCTCCTTCGTGATCGAGTACACCTACCCACTCGTGGTGCAGTACCCGGTCATCCAGAAGGGCTGGAATCTGCTGTCGCTGCCCGTGCGCCCGGCAAACAATCACTGGCGCATGGTCTACCCGCGGGCAATCAACATTCCGTTCTGGTTTTCCCAGAACCAATACCAGCCTTCGGAGAACCTGAGCGTCGGCTATGGATACTATGTCAAGTATAGCGACTCGGTTGACCGACAGATTGCTGGGGTGCGGCTCCTGCGGATTGACCGGAATGATAACGTGCTGCTCTACGATGGGTGGAATACCATCGGTGGGCTGTCGGTACCGGTCAGCATTGAGCGGATCCAGTTTGAGAACTACGGTGCTGAGCCGCTCCCACAGCGGGTCAGCGGGGTCTATGGCTACAGGACTGATCGGGGCTTCGTGGAAGTCTCTGAGCTTACCCCCGGCTTGGGCTACTGGATCAAGATTCGGGGGAAGGGGTACCTGAAGCTGGAAGCTCCTGGAACTCCGCGGACGGGGATTGTCCGGGATGAGGAGCGGGAGCGAGTGCTGAACACCAGCGTGCCTGTCTCTGTGCGGGATGCAGAGGGGAAGGAGGCAACGCTCTATTTGAGCTCGCTGCCCATTGACCGGGAGCGCTTCGAATTGCCGCCGGTGCCACCGGCCGAGCTGTTCGATGTGCGCTTTGCGAGCGGAACGTACGTTGAGGATGGTGCTTCACCCATCGTTCGCTTCCAAGGTGTGCAGCATCCCGTTACTCTGCGCCTAGAGAGGTCCGCAGCAGCGGAGTACACCGTCATTGATGCTGCCGGGCGGAGCTGGGGAGTGCTCCGGAACGGCACAGAAGTGCGCATTACGGACCCGGGCGTGACAGCTGTCCAGCTGTTGCAGCGGAGCAGCGCTGCAGCAGGCATTCAGCTCAGCATCGCGCCGCAGCCGGCGGCAGATCGGGCACTGCTGACGGTGACGCTGCCGAGCGCAGCTCCTGTGCGCCTTACGCTCTCCAGCATTGTCGGTGAAGAGCTCATGACCCTGTACTCGGGTGAACTCCCGGCAGGGATTCACACACTGCCGCTATCGCTGGAGACGCTCGCGAGCGGGCAATACCTCATTCGGGCAAGTATTGGGCTGGACAACCGCGTGCTGCCGCTCGTTGTGGTCCGCTGAGAACCGGACAAGTGGAGGCTGGGTGGGTGCTCCAAGGGGCATCCACCCAGTTGTGTTTTCGGGGAAAACGATGAAAGCGTGTCTCTGGGGTCTCGTCGGTGGGCTTCTCAGCACTCTGTGTTATGCCCAGTCTCATGTAGAGCTTCCCTTTCGGGTTGGGAATGAGCTGGGCGAAGCGCTGACGCTCGTCGTCGGGGTAGACGAGCGGGCAACAGAGCGCATAGACACGCTGCTGGGTGAGCAAGAGTTGCCACCGATGCATCCGCCACGAGATGTCTTCCATGCAGTACTCCGCTTCTACGATAGTGCTGACGGGGAGTGGAAGTGGACGTATCGAGACTTCCGCCCGCTGCGGCAGACAGACACGTTTTCCATAGAGTACCGGCTGCTGGTGCAGCGCGGGAGCGGACGGAACATAGTGCTCCGCTGGAGCTACCCGCTGCCTGAGGCAATAGACTCCGCGGTCCTCTCCGACCGAGTGACGGGGAGCCTTGTCCGGATTCGGTTCGATGGGGCGCAAGAAGGTACCGTCACGAACGAATTTCTGGAGGAGTTCGCGCTGCGAGTCTGGTATCGCTTTCCGGTGACAGTTTGGGACGCGCACAAGGAGCCCGGACTTGGTGCCGTGGGTGAACGGGCTGTGTGGCTCTATGACCTCTTAGGACGACTGTGCTGGTATGGGAACCACTTCCCACCGGCTGGAGGAATTCCCGAGATCGCCTCAGGGCTGTATATTGGGGTTGAGCAGCACCAGGGGCGGTGGCGACGCTTCCTCTGGTGGAAGCCGTAAGAGGGGATAAGCCGCCTGAAAGCCGTAATTTTGCGCTTGCAAAAAGTCGCATCCTTGGGGAGAATAGGGATGGCTGCTGTGCGGCGACGCCGTCGTCCTCGCAAGTACGTAATGCTCTACTGCCCGGTCCTGATGCGACACACAAGGCATGAGTTCATTGGTGAGCCAATCGATACACCGAACGGACGCCACCAGTGGGCGCGCTGCATGACCACGCATCACGTCCAGCTGGTCAACATAGACCTCTTGGAAGGGAACGGGCGCAACGATGGCGCCATTGTTCCGCTGACTCCGGAGGATTCAAAACGCTACGTCCCCTACGGCGAATATCAGGTCGGCGATGTTATTTACCACCCTGCCTGGGATGATTACGGGATTGTGCGGCGCAAAGAGGTGCTCTCGAACGGGTTGCACGCTATCGTTGTCCAGTTCAAGAAGAACAAAGAGAAACGCCTCATAGAGCGGTTGCAGCAGTAACCAGAGCAGCATGGCAGTTGGCATCACAATTCAGCCGAATGAGTCCATTGACCGGGCGCTGCGGCGCTTCAAGAAGAAGTGCGAGCGCAGCAAGATTCTGCGTGAGTACCGGCGCCATACTGTGTACTTGAAGCCTTCCGAAGAGCGCCGCCTGGAGATGATTCGTGCCCGGCGCCGGCAGCGCCGAGCAGCAGCCGAGGAGGAGTAAGCGACGCTTGGGCAGGAGACCTTCTCCGCAGCAGGACGTTCTCCGATGCTTCCCCTTGCGGTCACGATCTTAGCGCGCGACAGTGCGGCAACGATTGCGCGGGCGATTCGCTCCGTCCAGCCTATTGCCCGGCAGATCGTGGTACTGGATACAGGGTCTGACGATGATACTCCGAGTCAGGCACTGCGTTTGGGGGCAGAGGTCTACTTTGCCCGCTGGGAGGGGGATTTCGCCGCGGCGCGGAATCTGGCACTGCGTCATGTGCGCATGCCGTGGGTTCTAGCGCTCGATAGTGACGAGGAGCTCGAAGGCACTACGCTCCTTGCCCAGGCACATCTGCTGGAGGATCCGGGAATTGGCGGAATCGAGGTTCAACTCCGCAGCGTTGTCTCGCCGGAAGCACGGCACCGCTTCGTGTATAGCCATTGGGCTGTTCGCCTTTTCCGTTCTGCCGAAGGAATAGGCTACTGCGGGCGCATCCATGAGCAGATTCGCCCGGCGCTGGAAGCGCGCGGTTGGAAGCTTGTTCGGGCACCAATCCTCATCTGGCACTATGGGTACACCCCGGACCGCGTTCGGCTGAAAGCACAGCGCAATGCCGAGCTCCTGCGCAGGGAGCTCGAGCATTCTCCAGCAGACGTCTGGCTGCGGTACCATCTCGGGATGGCGCTGTTTGAGTTGGAGGAGAATGAGGAAGCGCTGGAAGTGCTCCGTCCGTGCAGTGAGCATCCAGGATTACAGCCAGAACAGCGCATGTGGGCGCGCCTGCGGGCAGCTCAAGCGGCTCTGCGCCTGGACCGTATTGCGGAAGTAGAGCAACTGCTTGCCCGTCCCCTACCTGACCCGGAGCTGGAGGGATTACGCCGCTTCGTTCTGGCGGCAGCAGTTTTGCAACAGCGCCGTTTTGCCGAAGCACTCACTCTCTTGGATTCTCCTGTTGTCCAAGGGAGCCCGTACGTGCCGCAAGAGGAGCTTGAGGGAATACGTACAGCACTGCGCCGCCTGTTGCCTGCTCAGTAGCCGAGCAAGCGCTCGGCTGTCTGGTAAAACTCCAGCAGATCCCCAAATCGGTATGAGAGCAGCAGCTCCCGGCAGAGAAGTCCGCTGCCGGACTGCCGGAGGAATTCGAGCATCCCTTGTTGTTGCCACATGTACCGCTGGGGAAATCCCGGAAAGCGGCGCTGGAGCTGCCCGTAGCGGACTCGTGCCGGGGCAGACCAGTACCAGCTGAGGATTTCCACGCGCTGGTCGGCGGTAGCATGTGCCAGGATATAGGGGACGACGCAGTTGAGCAGGATTTCCATCCGTAGGTGGGCGCCTTCGGTGGCAATCCGGCGCTGCCCTAGCTCGTACAGCCGCAGCGTGAGCGGATGCGCCGAGCCCCTGTGAAATGCCTGCAGAAACTCCATCAGCGCTGAGGAGGGGAAAGCCTCCAAGAGCGCCTGGAGAGTGCGGCTTGTATGAACCGGACGGCGCCGTTTCCGCAAGTATCGCTCGAAGAAGCTCATCAGCAGTCGCTGGAAGCTCTCAGGGAATTCCCACTGCTGGGTGTACTGGCGCACCTGAACTGTATGCCGAAGAAGACGCAGTAATGCGAAGTACTGCAGTTCCTGCAAGGAAACCAGTGCCTCCGTCGGGGTCTCCTGGGCAGCCAGAGTGTGGAGGATTGCCGTAAGCTCCGCTTCCGGAATGACGAGAACCTCTGGCATGCCTCCCGGCGGGATTCCACCAGGATTGGTGACGATATGGAGGAGCACCCGGGCATATCGAGGATCCTGGGGGTGACCGTGTCGGAGCCACTCCCGAGCTGTCCGGTGGAATTCTCCATCGCCAACGAGGATAGTGCCTTCGAGCAGCAGGACCATGTCACGGAAATCCGGTCCCTCGTAGACGTTGAGTTCACCGGGCGCCAGGACCTGCAGCCGTTTCCCGCTCAGGGTCTGCCAAACACGGGCAGGATCCGAGAGCAGCTGCCAGACGGCGCGTTGTAGGTGGCGTTCAGGAAGCTCCAGCATCGGATCTCTCCTCTGTGGGGAAACCAAGGCGGCGGGCAAATTCCGCTGCTGCGCGGGCAGCAGCTTCGGCAAAGTCGCTCCCACGCGAGGCATAGAGAATCGAGCGTCCGACGTTGACCAGCAGGGGGGCAGCACCATTGGCGGCAAGCAGAGCGTCGCTATCACCCCCTTGTGCTCCAATACCTGGGGCGAGAATCCACGCCTGGGGAGCGTGGTGGCGCAGGCGGGCGAATTCCTCCGGTAGTGTTGCCCCGACAACGAAACCCAGCTCAGCTTGGCGGCTCCAGCGGAGGGCAGAGGTGACAAGGTGGACGGACAACGGCTGTCCGTGAGCACACGGCAGGGCAAGGAAATCCCGGGCACCAGGGTTCGAGGTCCAGACCAGCACGAACACCAGCTTCCCGGCATATGCCAGGAACGGGGCAACGGAATCGGCGCCGAGCAGAGGGTTGACCGTGATGGCATCTACGCCCAGGCGCTCGAAAAAGGTCCGGGCGGCAATTTCGGCTGTGTGCGGGACATCGTTGCGCTTACCATCGGCGATGACACAGACGTCGGACGGAATTGCAGCGAGAACCTCTTCCACCAGGAGCCACCCTGAGGCGCCGAATTGCTCATAGAAAGTCAAGTTCAGCTTGTAGGCGCAGGCGAAGGGGAGTGTTGCCGCAACGATGTCTTGCAGGAAGCGCTTCCAGGGCTGAGCTTCTCGCCGCAGAGGGGCTGGTAAGAGGCGCTCGTCGGGATCCAGCCCGATGCAGAGCCGACTCCGGGTCTGCTGCTGGCGCTGGCGGAGTTTGTCCGTGGCCGATACCATCAGGGCAGCGTGCGGAGAAATTCTCGATAGGGCTGTGCTCGCAGGTTCTGCTCGGTCGGTGGTGGGAGAGCGGCATCGCGAATGCGCTTCCGCATTGCTTCTACGCGGTCTTCCGGCAAAGGGTGGGTGGAAAGCAGTCGTTCCAGAGCTGGGAGGCGGCTCTGACGTTGCTGCGCCAGCTTTTCGAAGAAGAACACCAGTGCTCCGGGATACCATGGAGTGCTACGCAGGTAGCGGAAGGAAAACTCGTCGGCTTCCGCCTCGTCACTCCGGCTGTTGGCCAGGAGTGCCAGCCCAGTGAAGAGATTGGCTACCAACTCAGCTGTTCGGTCAGGACGTTTTCCCAGGAGGATATCTGTCAGCAGTTGGGCGCCGAGCGCCTTTGTCATGCGCTCCGTAGCGTGACGCCGCTCAGCGTGGGCAATTTCGTGCGCCAGCACGGCTGCCAGCGTTGCTTCGTTGTCCAGGAATTTCAGCAGCCCGGTGTAGACATAGATGTAGCCGCCGGGGGTGCAGAAGGCATTGATGGTTTGGTCATCTTGGAGGAGGGTAACCCGATAGGCGAATGTCCCGCGGTAGCGGATGTCGGGTGCGGCGATGAGACGATCCACGATAGACTGCACGTACTGCTGGGCTTGGGGGTTTTGCAGGATGCGGTACTGGCGGGTGTTTGCCCGGATTTCCCGGTCCAGCTCGGCACCGAGCCGGACATCCTCGGAGGGCGGGAAGAGATTGATCTCAACACATGCCGGCAGGCTCAGCGCAGCGATGAGCGCAAATGCACACCACATGGAACACTCTCTGAATCCCACAAGTGTACACCGAGCGACTCTGGATAGAACACCCGTTCCAGCACCAGTCCGTGCGGAGGAGCCAGCGGACTGGCGTACCGGCGGTCACGGGCTGCCAGGGCTTGGCGCAGCTCCTCCAGCGTTCGGCGATAGCGGGCAACTTGGAGCATTGCCCCAACGAGCGCCCGCACCATGCCATAGACGAAGCGGTCTGCCCGAATGTGAAAGCGCCAGCTCTGGTCGCAGAGTTGTTCCCACCGAGCCTCCATGACAGTGCAGACGTATGAGCGTGTCTGCGGATGGTGTTTGGAGAACGTCGTGAAATCCTGCCGCCCGACGAAGAGAGAGGCTGCCTCTGCGAGCAATGCTGGTTCAAAAGGGAATGGCACGTACCAGCAGAAGTGGCGTCCGAAGACAGACGGCGAGCGGGTCAGCGTGTAGGAATACTCCCGCGCACAGGCGTCGTACCGAGCGTGAATGGGGCGCTCTGTCAGCTGGGCACGGCGGACACGGATATCCGGCGGGAGCAGGCTGTTGAGAGCAGCGGGGATACGCTCTTCAGGAATCCGCCAGCTCGGCGGGATTCGAACATGTACGACTTGCCCTCGGGCATGGACCCCGGCATCCGTCCGACCTGCTGCGACGGCGCGGAGGTGGCACGAACAGAGGCGCTTCAGGGTTTCTTCCACAACGGATTGGACCGTCAGCGCTTGCGGCTGGCGCTGCCAGCCAGCGTAGCGCGTCCCGTCGTACTCAAGGCGCAAGAGGAGAGTGCGCCACATACTGCTGTAGCTCCTTCTCGACGTGGCGCTTGAGTTCTGGATACAGTTCCCGCGCTTCACGCTGTAGGTGATGCCAGAAGCCCGGTGGTCGCTGGTGCCACTCCCACGGCTCTTCCTGCGGAGAGGAACGCAACCAGAGGATAGCGCTTTCGGAGACCTCTCCCTCGTGGTAGCGCTCCAGCGACCAGTAGCGATTACGTACCGGAGTGACGTGGCGGAGGTCGGAGACTTCCCCACGGTAGGTGGGGGCACGCCACCATGCGACAGAATCGGAGAGGCGTTCCCGGTCAAGGACAATCTGCACCAGCTCCTTTTGCGCCCGGCGGAGCGGTCCAGCAAAGCGGGTTAGGTATTCCTGCCAGGCAGCTACGTACAGAGGTGCCCGTGGATCGAGAGGGCGAAAGAGGAACACGGGGATATAGCGCGAGACAAACTGCGTGGAATCCCAGCACTCGTAAACATGCACCACCAGAGTACCGCCAACACTGAAGGTATCGTAAAGCCGCAGCGAGGTTGCCACCGGCAGGGTGGGAACAGTGCACCCATACCCCAGCACCACTACGCAGATGCAAGCACCGGCAAGAGCACAACGCATGGAGTTACAGGCTCTGCTTCGTCCACAAGGTCTGGCACGGGATCCTCGCTGCAGGAGAGTACCACACCGTCGTCCAGCTGCAGCAGACGCACCTTCCGTGGCTCCCGCGGCAGCGTCGGAGGGGAAGCGAAACGGACACGGATGTAATTCTCTGTCCACCCTTCCCACGTGCCCGTTGCGGCATCGTACACTTCTGGGATGACGGTGCGGAGCGTTCCTAGATTGCGGCGGTAGAACTCACGGCGCTTTCGGTCAGAGAGCTGGCGTAGGCGGTGAGTGCGTGCCCGTCGGACGGGGATGGGAACACGACCAGACATCGTCGCTGCTGGCGTGCCTTCCCGCTCCGAGTAGGTAAAGGCGTGGATGTACGCAATCGGGAGCTCTTCGAGGAAGCGGTAAGTTGCCGCAAAGTGTTCCTCCGTCTCGCCGGGAAAACCTGTCAGGACATCAACCCCGATGGCACAGTGAGGGATGCGTTCGAGAATGAGGTCGACGACTCGACGGTACCGGTCAACAGTATAGCGGCGACGCATTCGGCGCAAGATCTCCGGCGAACCGCTCTGGAGAGGGATGTGGAAGTGAGGACAGATCAGCTCCGAGTGCGCCACAAGCTCGATGAGCTCCGGGGTGACGAGGTTCGGCTCCAGCGAGGAGAGGCGCACGCGGAAGCTTGGGCGCCGCCGTTCCAGGAAGCGTAGGACATCAATGAGGCGTTCGCCTGTTGGAGCTCGGTACTCGCCCAGGTTGACACCTGTGAGCACAACCTCACGGTATCCTGCTTCTTCCAGCGCCCGAATGTGTTCCTCCAGCTGCTCGAAGGGCATGCTGCGGCTGGGACCCCGCGCTTTCGGAATCGTACAGAAACTGCACCGGTAACTGCAGCCGTCCTGGATTTTCAGGAAGGCTCGAGTGCGGCTGTCGTCGTCGGCAGAGCGGGCAGGCGTGAAACACGGGGAATGGAACGGCGAGACCATGACATGCGGTCCGCCGCCCATCTGCCGGAGCCGTTCTACCAACTCGACCAAGAAGCCTTTTTCCTGATTGCCGAAGATAGCGGAGACCCCTCCGATGCGGGCGATCTCCTCCGCGTTGAGCTGGGCGTAGCAGCCCGTCACGCCGATGAAAGCTCCAGGAGCGCTCCGCAGAGCGCGGCGGATAATCTTCCGGCATTCTGCATCGGCGCTCTCGGTCACGGTGCACGTATTGATCAGAACCACGTCAGCACGCTCCCCGAACGGGACCACGGTGTAGCCAGCCTTCTCGAACTGCTGACGCAGATACGAGGTCTCAGCGTAATTGAGCTTGCAGCCCAGCGTGTAGAACGCTACCCGCGGCATCGGTGCTCTTTGTAAGCAGACTCCTCGTCTTGGACGTCGGCTACTGACGAAGCAGAATGCTATCTTCGTCTTCCGCTGCGGTGCCTCGGTCAATAGGCAAGACGATGCAGAAGCTCTGGAAACGCGTCGGGATTGGCGCTGGTGCCCTCTTTCTCCTGCTCCAGCTGGTTCCCTATGGACGGGACTTTACCAACCCACCTGTTGTTCAGGAGCCGCTGTGGGATAGCCCGCGGACGCGCGAGCTCTTCTTCCGAGTCTGCAAAGATTGCCATAGCAACCAGACGGAGTATCCCTGGTACGCCTGGATTGCTCCTGCTTCGTGGCTCATTGCCCATGACGTCCGGGAGGGTCGGGAGCATTTCAATGTCTCAGAGTGGCACCGCAAGCAGGAAGATGCCGACGAGGCAGCAAAGGAGTATCGCTCCGGTTCGATGCCGCCGCGGCTTTACCTCTGGGCACATCCGCGGGCACAGCTTTCTGAGCAGGAGCGGCAAGAGCTCCTGCGAGGACTGGAAGCGACTTTTGGTAGTCGAGAGGAGCACCACACCCGGCACGAGGAAAGCACCGATCGGTAGAAGTTCAACATCCTCGATAGGCTCTGATGCCGAGACCGCCGCGGATCCCGTTGCGCGATTTCTTCCGCAATCCCGAACGAGCAGCCTACACGATTTCTCCTGATGGGCGATACCTCGCATGGCTGGCACCGTTTGAGCGGCGTATGAATCTCTTCGTCCAGGATCGGTACACCGGTCGAGAGTATCGGCTGACGGCAGAGCGTGACCGCGATCTGCATGCCTATGACTGGGTCAGCGACCGCCTGCTCCTCTTCCTGCGTGACCAGGGTGGGGATGAGAATTTCCGTCTGGCACTCGTTGATGCTGCCGGAGAAATTCCGCTCCGGTGGGTAACCCCCGAGGGTGTCCGTTCCGGGATCGTTGACCCCCGCGAGGATGATGCACACGAGGCGCTGATTTTCACCAACGAGCGCCGTCCGGAGCTCTTCGATGTCTACCGCCTTCGGTTACCCTCGGGTGAACGGGAGTGTGTGGTAGAGAACCCCGGGGGAGTTGTCAGTTGGCTGACAGACCACGATGGGCAGGTGCGCGCCGCTGTTGCTGTTCACGGTATTGAGTCCCACCTGCTCTTCCGTTCAACACCCGAGGAGCCTTTCCGGAGGGTGCTGACGGTAGACTTCCGGACGCGCTGTGAGCCGCTTTTCTTCAGCTTCGATAACCGCCGGCTCTACGCCCTCTCCAACCGCGGTCGGGATAAACTCGCGCTGGTACTGTTAGACCCGGAAACAGCCGAAGAAGAGGTTCTCTTCGAGCATCCCGACGTTGACGTTGCCACAGCGGGGTACTCGCGGAGGCGGAAGGTGCTTACCTACGCTTCCTTTGTGACCTGGAAGCGGGAGTACACCTTCTTCGATCCAGTAATGGCAGCTCTCTACGAGCGTCTGCAGCAGGCACTGGGAACCGAGGAGGAGATTGTTTTCGTCTCGCACGATCGGCAGGAGCGGTTCCACGTCATCCGTACCTACAGCGATCGTTCGCTGGGGGCATACTGGCTGTACGACGCTGGTGAGGATCGACTGGAGAAGCTGGCGGAACTCAGTCCGTGGCTCCCGACGGAGTGGATGGCTCCGATGCGCCCGGTTCAGTACCGTTCCCGGGATGGATGGACGATTCATGGCTACCTGACTCTCCCACTTGGGGTCGAGCCGAGGAATTTGCCCGTTGTCGTTCATCCGCATGGCGGTCCGTGGACACGCGACACGTGGGGCTTCAATCCTGTGGTACAGTTCTTGGCAAATCGGGGATACGCGGTCTTCCAGATGAATTTCCGAGGCTCAACCGGCTACGGACGCGCCTTCTGGGAGGCGTCCTTCAAGCAGTGGGGGCGTGCCATGCAGGATGACATCACCGATGGGGTTCTCTGGCTCATCGAGCAGGGGATTGCCGATCCGAAGCGCATTGCGATTTATGGTGGAAGCTACGGCGGGTATGCTGTACTGGCAGGGCTGGCATTTACCCCTGAACTCTACGCCTGCGGTATTGACTTCGTGGGGGTTTCAAACCTCCTGACCTTCATGAAAACCATCCCGCCGTACTGGGAGCCGCTACGCCCGATGCTCTACGCCATGGTTGGTGATCCGGAGTCAGAGGCTGACTCCCTCCGGGAGGTCTCGCCGGTGTTCCACGCCGATCGTATTCGAGCTCCACTGCTAGTGGCGCAAGGGGCACGCGACCCCCGGGTGAATATCAATGAGTCGAACCAAATCGTGGAAGCCCTCCGCCGCCGGGGAATCCCAGTAGAGTACATCGTCAAAGAGGACGAGGGGCACGGCTTCCGCAACGAAGAGCACCGCTTCGAATTCTACGAGGCGATGGAGCGCTTCCTGGAGCGCTATCTCGGACCGGGCGCGGGGGGAAACAGTGCGCAGTGAAGGTCACTTGAGGATTTGCTAAATTTGACAAGCCCGGATGTGTTCCACACTGTGAGGGGGAACCATGGCGAACCGAGTGATTTCCAACCGTGATGAGACCGTCCCTCTTTTCGAGAATCCCTGGCTGGATCGGCTTACCCACGTACATCCAATAACACCGCTGGTGCTGTACTTGCCGGTGGTCGGGTATTTCAGCTACCACGGGCTCACAACGCTGCCGTGGTACATCTTCGTAGGCTGTTTCCTCGGCGGAATGCTTCTGTGGACTTTTGCCGAGTACTGGATTCACCGGGCAATCTTCCACTATGAGCCGAAATCGGCATGGGGACAGCGACTCCACTTCCTCATGCACGGTGTTCACCACGCTTATCCACGGGACAGCACTCGCCTGGTCATGCCACCGGTGGTGAGTCTGCCATTGGCGGTGCTCTTCTATAGTCTCTTTCGGTGGCTCTTCGGTGCTTACCATCCTGCGGTCTTTGCTGGCTTTGTGTTGGGCTACGTGATTTATGACTCCATCCACTACGCGACCCATCACTTGCCTATGCGTGGGCGCATTGGGCGCTTCTTGAAGGCGCACCACATGCGGCATCACTACGTGGATGAGGACCGTTCCTTCGGTATTAGCACGCCGCTGTGGGACTGGGTTTTCGGGACATACCAGCCGGTCAAGGCTCTCCAGGCACAGAAGCGCCAGACGGAATCAGCGTAGAAATGAGCTGGAGCAACCTGTGCTGACCAGGATGCACGGTGGGGTAGGGCGGGTATTCCTAATTTCGGACCTGTGCTGAGTCTGTCCTACAGCAAGCGAGCCAGTATGCCCTCGTTGCCGAAGGAGCTCATTCTGGAGGTTGTCCAGCCGTGGTGTCCGGGGGTGGAGACATACGAACATCGCGGGCAACTTGCGCTGATTCTGCCGCGGGAGCATGTGGTGGAGGTCGCTCGTGAGCTGCGGGATCACCCACAGACACGCTTTGACATGCTCATAGACATTACGGCAATCGACTGGTACCAGCCGCAGCGCATTCACTGGTACCGCCCAAAGGAGCGCTTCGAGGTAGTGTACTTCCTCTGGTCGAATCCCTTCAAAGCCCGGCTACGGCTGAAGGTGCCGGTACCGGAAAGCGATCCACGCTGTCCCTCGGTGGTTACTGTCTGGGAGAGCGCGAACTGGTACGAACGTGAGACGTACGACATGTACGGTATCCTCTTCGAAGGACATCCGGACCTGCGGCGCTTCTACATGCCGGAAGACTTCGTCCATCCGGAAACTGGGGAACCGCTCTACCCGCTCCGGAAGGACTTTCCTGTCATGGGGATTCCGGGCTCGCTTCCACTGCCTCCTTTCCCAGAAAGGGAGCGGCAGACTCCATAGTGCTATCCCATGCCCGAGATGACGTATCTGGAGGCAATCTCCGACGCCTTGCGGCAGGAGATGCGGCGTGACCCGAGCGTGTTCCTGCTCGGAGAGGATATCGGCGTCTATGGAGGCGCCTTCAAGGTCACGAAAGGATTCCTCACGGAGTTTGGGGAAGGGCGCGTGGTGGACACCCCGATTTCGGAGGCTGCTATCATTGGGGCTGCCATCGGAGCGGCGCTCAATGGACTGCGGCCGGTCGCAGAAATGCAATACATTGACTTCATCACCAACGGCTTCAATCAGCTGGTCAACGTTGCCGCTACCATTGCGTATCGGTGGGGCATTCCAGTGCCGATCGTGATCCGGGGACCTGCGGGTGCTGGGGTAGGCGGTGGACCTTTCCATTCGCGCAATCCCGAAGCGTGGTTCGCCCATACACCGGGATTGAAGGTCGTCTACCCTGCGTTCCCAGCGGATGCTAAAGGTTTGCTCATCGCGGCGATCCGGGATCCCAATCCTGTGGTGTTCCTGGAGCACAAGGGACTCTACCGTAGAGTGCGCCAAGAGGTCCCCTCTGGCACGTACGTCGTACCTTTGGGGAAAGCCTCGGTAGTGCGAGATGGCGAGCACATGAGCATCATTGCCTACGGGAGTGCCGTGCATCAGGCGCTGGAGGCTGCGCAACGGCTGGCTGCTGAGGGAATTGAAGTGGAGGTGGTGGATCTGCGGACGTTAGTCCCTTTCGATGAGGAGACGGTGCTTGCCTCCGTGCACAAGACAGGTCGAGTTCTGATTGTCCATGAGGCGAATCGGACATGCGGCTTTGGGGCAGAGGTCGCGGCGCGTATAGCTGAGAAGGCGTTTACGGCGCTGGATGCCCCGATTCTGCGAGTAGCAGCGGCGGATACCCCGGTGCCGTTCGCGCCATCACTGGAGCGGGCAGTCTTGCCGTCCGTAGAGGCAGTACTTGCGGCAGCCCGGGAACTCCTACGATTCTGAGGGTGTCTCCTGAGGGGAAAGGGGCAGGAGCGTCCCGGCATCCACGCGCACCCAGTGGAAGCGGTGGCGGGCGTGTGCGGGGACACGGTGGGGTTCAGTCAAGGTAATGAAGGTTTGGACAGCTTGCTCTTCCAAGACAGCCAGGGTATCGGCGGTGCGGCGTTCGTCGAGCTCTGCAAAGATGTCATCCAGCAGGAGGATTGGGGTTTCGCTCCGTTTGTGGCGGATGTATTCAAGTTGTGCCAGCCCGAGGCTGAGGGCAATGGACTTGTGTTGCCCGTGTGAGGCGGTTTCCCGAGCATTCAGCCCGTTGAGCAGGAAGAGGAGCTCGTCTTTCTGCGGACCGAATAGGGTCTGCCCTCGGCGCAGCTCTTCGGCATGGAGGAGCTCAGCGCGCTGGCGGAAGCAGGAAGCGATTGCTTCAACCCCCTCCTCCAGGCATTCCTCCGGGAGGCTGTCCGGAAGGTAGCGCAGCTGGAGCTCTTCGGGTGCAATGCGGCGGTAGTACGCCTGGGCGAGAGGCTCGAATTCTCGAAGGAAGTGCCACCGGCGCCAGACCAGTTCCGCACTGAGCTGGATGAAATGGGCAGTCCAGCTCTTCCACTGGAGCCAGAAGTCCGGGGTGGCGTGCTGATGTTGGAGCAGGATGTTGCGCTGGCGCAAGACCCGGCGGTGCTGGAGGAGGAGCTCGGTATAGAGCCGACTGCTCTGGGAGAGGGTCAAATCGAGGAAGCGGCGCCGTTCCTGGGGCGCTCCCATGGTGATTTCCTTCGTTGCTGCTGAGAGGAAGACGACGGGAATGACGCCGATGAGCTCGCCAGGGCGCAGGCTTGCCCCATGCGCGGAGCGAATCTGCTTGCCCGTTGTAGGACTGTAGGTAACCTCCACCCAGTACGGCACCGCATGGTCAGAGCGGGCTTCCAGCCGTACCCAGTACTGGGAAGCACCCTGGCGCACGAGGACAGCATCGGGAGCATCCAATGCCCGTCCCCAAGCACCTACGCAGATGGCTTCCAGCAGCGTTGTTTTGCCCGCGCCGTTGTGCCCAACCAGGAGGTTCATCCCCGGTGCGCAGGACAGAGAAGCAGCCGTGTAAATGCGGAAATCAGAAATCTGCAGGCATTCCAGATGCATCGAGTCTAGAGCCGCACCGGCATCGCGAGAATGACAAGCCCCGATTCTGCAATCGGGAGCTCTTCTTCCTGAACCCGGCGGATGACCACAGGCTTGGTCGGTTCGGTAAACTCCAAGAGGATCTCGTCCGTGTCAGCTGCTCTGAGTGCCTCGCTTAGGTACCGCGCGTTGAAGCCGATGAGGAACTCCTCGCCGGTGTACTCGCCAGGGACCAGCTCGTATGCTCGATCGCCGCGCTCTTCATTTTCCGCCTCGCACGTCACTCCGCCGTGGGTGAAGCGGAGCCGGACAATCCGGAGCTGAGTTCCGGAAAAGAGCGAGACACGTCCGAGCGCATCGAGGAGCTTCTGGCGGTTTGCCCGGAAGCGCTTCGTTGTCTGGCTGGGGATGACTTGCTCATAGGCAGGGAACTTCTCCTGCAGGAGGCGTCCGACGATGGTCAGCTCCGCGGTAGAGAAGGCAACAACATGCTCGTTCCATCCCATGCGGACAGGCTCGCGCGCATGGCGCAGAAGTTCGACGGTGTTTGCAGGCACAAGGCATGTTCCCGCTGTGGCTGTCTCCAGAGGAATCCGGAGCCGGCTCAATCGGTAGCCGTCGGTTGCAACGACGCAGAGCTCGTGAGGCTTCCCTTCGAAGAGCACACCCGTCAGTGCCGGGCGCAGCGGATCATCGGAGGCGGCGAAAAGAACAGAGCGGACAATGTGCTCAACGGCTTCTGCTCCGAGCTCGAGGACGCTTTCCGGAACTTCCTCGCCCTGGGGAAACTCTCCGGCAGGAAGCCCTGCGATCTGGTATCGCCCATACGGGGTCTCTACCGTCAGCGTGGTGTCATGGCACTCGAGCTGGATAGCGTCCGATTTGTCGAGCGAACGCACAATGTCGGAGAGGAGTTTTGCCGGCACGAGAGCAACGCCTGAGGTGACAACCTCTGCTGGGAGGCGACGGGTGATGCGGACTTCTAAATCCGTTGCCGTCACTTCAAGGATCCCATCGTGTGCTGCGAGGCGGAGGCACTCTAGCGCCGGCAACGTTGTCCGGCTCGGGACCGCAGGGAGAACCTCAGAGAGGGCATCTCTGAAGGCGGAGACAGGAATGTGGAGACGCAAAGCAGCGCTCATGAGGAACGTTCACCGCGATGGAACGAGCGGTACACGGACGACGAGTGCAAACTTATCGAATTGCTGCTCTCCTTGCCTGTTGTCGGGGGCATGGGAGAGAGGAGTGTAATTTTGCAAGCACTTCCTGAAGAGAACAGGGCATGCCAGTGGTTTCTCCGTACGGGCGGGATAACGCTGCCGTGCTTTTCGGTCTGGCGGCTATTGCCGCGCTTGTCGGCGGCAGCCTCGGGGGAATTGCCAGCTGGATTGGCGGTGTGGTGGCGGGAGCGCTGGTAGGGCTGACGCTGTGGTTTTTCCGGGACCCCGACCGGGCAATTCCCGCAGAGGCACAGCGGGACGGGGTGGTGCTGTCCCCAGCGGATGGGCGTGTCGTGCAGATTGTACGGCTACAGGAGCCGGAATTCCTGGGTGAGGAGGCAGTCCAGGTGAGCATTTTCCTGTCACCCTTAGATGTCCACGTCAACCGGGTTCCGGTCTCGGGGATTGTCCGTTTCCTCCGGTATGTTCCGGGGCGGTTTTTCGCAGCGTACCGTCCAGAGGCATCCCGGCAGAATGAGCAGACACTCATCGGGGTGGAAACACCGTGTGGGAAGGTGCTCTTCAAGCAGATTGCCGGTGTGTTGGCGCGGCGCATTGTCTGCACTCTCCAGGAGGGGCAGCGAGTGCAAGCGGGGGAGCGTTTCGGAATGATGAAGTTCGGTTCTCGCATGGATGTGCTCCTCCCTGCGCTGCGGGCGGAGCTGTGTGTGCGCGAGGGGATGCGAGTTTGGGCAGGGCAGACGATTCTCGGATACCTTATTCCAGAGTCGGCGGGGCTGTCGCAGAGGGATACCTGAGTCCAGCAGGATGAGGCTTTTCCGGCAGTTGGTGCCGCACCTGTTCACGCTGGCGAATCTCTTCTCGGGTTTCCACGCTATCGTTGTGATTGCCCAAGGGCATTTCATGGAAGGGTTTGCGTTCATTGTACTCGCCTCGCTCTTCGATATGCTCGACGGCATTCTCTCGCGTGCCGTTGGGGTTGCCTCCGAGTTCGGGGTCGAGCTGGATTCGCTCAGCGATGTAGTCTCTTTCGGTGTGGCGCCGGCATACCTTGCCTATGCGGTCCATTTCCACCAGTTTGGAGGAATTGGGATGGTGGTGTCGGCTGTCCCGGCTCTGGCAGGGGCGGTGCGCCTGGCACGCTTCAATGTGCAGCTGACCACATTGGCGGACAAGCCCGAATTTGTTGGGTTGCCAATCCCGGCAGCGGCGTTGACCTTGAGTGCTTACCTGGTCTTCTTCCATCCCCGATCCTTGCCGGCTCCGTGGGACACCGCTGCGCTGGTTGGGCTGGTCCTCGGGCTGGCTGCGCTGATGGTCAGTCGTATGCGCTTCCTGAATATCCCGCGCTATACCCGGCGCTACATTCGCCAACATCCGGTGGAAACGGTCGTCTTCACGCTCGGTGTGCTCGTAGTGGTGGGAACGAAGGGGTATGCGCTCTTTCCGCTGTTATTGCTCTACATCCTCGGCAGCATTGTGCGGGATAGTGTTCGGCGGTGGCGGCAGCGCCATGCCGAGGAGTGGGATGCTGAGAGCTTCCCGGGGGAAGTGAAATGAGGCGCTTTGCTGTCCGAGCGGTTGTCAGTCTCCGACGCTCCATCCTCGATGTTCAGGGGAAAACGGTCGAGCAGGCCCTTCAGGCAATTGGCTTTCCCATGATTGCGCAAGTGCGCATCGGCAAATACATCGAGATGGAGGTGGAGGCATCCTCTGCCGAAGAAGCCCGAGCGGTTGGAGAGGAAGCATGCCGGCGGCTTCTGGCAAACCCTGTCATTGAAGACTACCGCATCGTGGAAGTCGAACCTGTTCCGGCGGTAGCTGTAGGGGAACCGCAATGAAGTTCGCCATTGTTGTCTTCCCGGGCTCGAACTGCGATTGGGATGCCTACTGGGCGGTCCGCTCAGCCCTGGGTGAGGATGCGGAGTTTGTCTGGCATCAGGAGGAGAAGTTGCCCAGCGGGACGGACTGCGTGATTCTGCCCGGTGGTTTCTCCTACGGGGATTACCTTCGGAGTGGGGCTATTGCTCGGTTCTCTCCTGTGATGAGGGCGGTGGTGCGTTTTGCCCGTGCTGGCGGGTTCGTTCTGGGGATTTGTAACGGCTTTCAAATTCTCTGCGAGGCTGGGCTTTTGCCCGGAGCATTTCTGCGGAATCGCTCGCTCCGCTTCATTTGTCGCACGGTGTTCATCCGCGTGGAGCGGGAAGATACTCCGTTCACCAATGCGCTCACGGCGGGGACAGTCCTGCGCATTCCGATCGCCCATGGCGAGGGAAACTACTACGTCGAGCCGCAGACGCTCCGCCAGCTCCACGAGCATGGGCAGATTCTCTTCCGCTACTGCGAAGCCGACGGCGCCGTGACGGAGGCTGCCAACCCGAATGGGTCGGTGGACAACATTGCTGGAGTGCTCAATCGGGAAGGGAATGTCTGCGGTCTGATGCCCCATCCCGAGCGTGCCTGCGAGGCACTGCTGGGCAGCGTGGATGGTTTGGGCATCTTCCGTTCGATACGCCATGCGTGTTCTGCTAGACACGCTGTTGCGCTGGTTTCATAATCTCAGGGCACAGCCATGTTCGGGCTCGGACCGACAGAACTGCTGTTGATTGCGCTGGTCCTCCTGCTGCTGTTTGGTGGGCGGAAGATTCCGGAGCTGATGCGGGGGTTGGGCTCTGGTATCCGGGAGTTCAAGCGGGCGGCATCGCTGGAGGAGGAGCCGGTCTCCCGTTCCAGCACGTCGAGCGTGCCTCCCTCGGCTTCTGCTGCCTCTTCCGAGCAGCCTCCTGCAGCGCGGTAGGTTGGACGCTCTGAGGTGTTCCATGTTCGATGTCGGCGGCGGTGAGCTGCTGCTGATCGTGCTGGTAATTCTGCTCCTGTTCGGACCAAAGCATCTGCCTGAGCTTTCCCGCATGCTGGGGAAGGGCTGGAGGCAGTTGCAGAAAGCTCAAGAGGAGCTGCGCCACCAGCTGCGAGAGCTCTCGGCCGAGCTTGCAGACTCAGCAGAGCGGCGTTCGACTCCACCGATGGTCCCACCGTCCAGACACGATGGGCAATGACGGGGAGTTACGCCGAGTTTCGGCGTCGCCGTCAAGCAGGAGAGCTCCGCTGCCGCGACGTGGTGGAGGCATTCCTCCACCGCATTGAGGAGTATCGGGACCTCAATGCCTTCATCACAGTGGCAGCAGACGATGCCCTCCGGGCAGCTGAGGAATCCGATGCCCGCTTCGATGCCGGAACTCCTCGGGCGCTGGAAGGCTGCGTTGTTGCCGTCAAAGACAACATCTCCACGCGAGGTATTCGCACAACGTGCGCTTCGCGCATGCTGGAAAACTTCGTCCCTGTCTACGATGCGACGGCAGTAGAGCGCTTGAAGGCAGCAGGGGCAGTCATTATTGGCAAAACCAACTTAGACGAGTTCGCCATGGGCTCCTCGAACGAGCATTCCGCCTTTGGACCAGCGCGCAATCCGCATCATCCCGACTACGTCCCGGGGGGCTCTTCGGGAGGCTCAGCTATAGCGGTTGCTGCCCGCCTCTGCCACGTTGCTCTGGGCTCGGATACGGGAGGCTCTGTGCGACAACCGGCGGCGTTCTGCGGTGTCATTGGGTTCAAGCCCAGCTATGGACGCATTTCCCGCTACGGGCTGGTTGCCTTCGCCTCGTCGCTGGATCAGATTGGGATTCTGGCGCAGACGGTGGAAGATGTTGCTGCCGTTTTCGACGCCATCTCCGGGCACGATCCTCGAGATGCTACCACTCTGCCCGAGCCTCCAACCCAGAGCCTGGCTGCTCTGGAGGAGGTGCCCGAAACGCTGCATGTGGGCATACTGCCCGAGCACATTCTCCGAGATTGCCACGAAGAGGTGCGAGAGTGCTACCAGCATCACCTTGCCCTGCTCCGAGATGCCGGGGTCCAGCTGACGACAGTGGAAATTCCCTATAGCTCTGCCTGGGTGCCGACGTACTATGTCATTGCGACGGCTGAGGCTTCCTCCAACCTGGCGCGCTACGATGGGGTCCGCTATGGCTTTCGGGCGCCGGTGGAAGAGGGCGAGGATGTCATAACAGCAACGCGGACAGCTGGCTTTGGAGCAGAGGTCAAGCGTCGTATTATGCTCGGCACGTATGTGCTTTCGGCAGGCTACTACGATGCATACTACCGTAAGGCACAGCGAGCCCGCCGCCTCATTGCTGAGGCGTATGCTCGCGCCTTTGCCTCGCTCCATGTCTTGCTTCTGCCTACCTCGCCGGTGCCCCCCTTCCGGCTGGGGGAACGCTTGGAAGACCCCGTTGCTATGTACTTGGCGGATTACTTTACAGTCTCGGCGAACTTGGCGGGAATACCGGCAGTCAGTCTGCCGGCGGGAAAGACGCGCAGTGGGCTGCCACTAGGGCTCCAGCTCCAGGCACCGTATGGAGCTGATGAAGCCTTACTCCGCTATGCCCGATTCTGCTTGCAGCTGTGGCGCGGTGGTCAGGATCTTCGATGAGCCTGTTCCGGATTTGGGCTGGGACACTCTTTCTAGGGATGCCGGCAGTGCTTTTGGCTCAAAGCTGCCATCCCGGTGACTTCGCTGCTTTTGGCAAGGATCCGGCTTTTCAGGCAGCTCATCCTGTGCCGCAGCCGATAGACACTGCGGGGCTTTCCGGGGTATGGCTCACGGTCCCGACAGCCGGAGGAGTTCCGGCTCGTCTCTATAGCAGCCGGGCAGACCTGCGCTCGGCTTCGGCGGTCCTCCTCATTTTCCATGAGTGGTGGGGGCTCACCGCTGCTGTCCAGCAGGAAGTGCTCCAGTGGGCAGCTGAGCTTCCAGGAGCCGTTGTCGTCGCAGTTGATCTCTACGATGGGAAGAAGACTGATTCCCCGCAGGAGGCGGCGCGTCTGATGCAGGCTGTCTCTGAACAGCGTATCTGGGCAATCCTACAGGGAGTCTTGGCGGCGCTGCCGCGCACGGCGCGGATCGCCACCCTGGGATGGTGCTTCGGAGGAGGATGGGCACTCCAGATGGCTCTCCTGGCAGGTGATCAGGCAGCAGGATGCGTGATGTACTATGGAATGCCAGAGCTGGAGCTGGAGCGTCTCCGGAAGCTCCATTGTCCGGTGCTCGGAATTTTTGCCCGCCGTGACCGCTGGATTACCCCGCAGCTGGTTCAACGCTTCCAGCAAGCAATGCGCCGAGCAGGGAAACAGCTGACAGTGGTCAGCTACGATGCCGACCATGCTTTCGCCAACCCGAGCAATCCGCAGTTCGATTCCCGTGCTGCCGAGGATGCTCGCCGGCGAGCGCGGGAGTTTATTCGGAAGCATCTGCTACGGTAAACTCGTGGAGCAGCCTGTGTGCGTACGCGTACTGGAAGAGCTCCGCTCGTGATGTACATCCCAGCTTCCGGGCAAGGCGGCTCCGATACGTGCTGGCAGTCTTCGGCTCGATACCCAAGAGGCGCCCGATTTCTGAGTAGGATTTGCCCTGAAGCAATAGCAGGAAAATTTGCCATTCGCGTACGGACAAGCGTCCGTGAGGGGGCATATCCACGAGCGCTTTCCGAATTGCCTCGGGGAAAGGCGGGCTCAGGAAACTGTCGCCCCGGAGCAGTGCCCCAATGCCCATGAGGAACTCCTCCGGAGTTGCTTCCGTATTGAGCAGAACTCGTACCCCCAGGCTTAGGAACAGCGGAGCATATGCGGCAGCAGTGGGCGGCACGAGAACCCCAAGCGGGTGTTGGGGTTTCTGATGCGTCAAACTCTCGATGAGCGCGAGCATCCCAGGGTTGAGCACGGTCTGATCGAGCAAGAGCGCTCGGCAGATGCCCGAACGGAGCCGACGCTGTGCTTCGACCACCGAGGTAGCCGTCACCACGGGGAGATCGGCATGGTAGAGCAGCATGAGCCGGAGAGCTTCGCAGCGGAGGGGCGAAGGGGAAAGGAGCAAGAGAGCCGTTGCTGGCTGTTGCTGTTCCATCAGAATATGGGAGCAGAGAAGGCGGTGCGAAATTACAGCGTCCCTGTGGAGCAGAGCTAAAGGCTTGGTTGGCATGCGGTAATTTTGACCATGTCCCGGAAAAGCCTGGGAGTTCGCGATGGTGACGCCGTTCGCACAGCTGTACCGTTCAGGTTCGGGATGTTGGGACAGCAATTCCACCGAGATACTGGGGATGCCGTGCCGGCATGCATTTTTGTGACACCCTCGGGCGGGCTGCTTCCGGGACGGGTGCTCCATGAAGGTGCCTGTGCACCGACAGCACTTACTGGCGGCGGCTCTTTCAGGAAGCCTCATGGGGATTGCTTTTCCGCCTCTCCCGACAGGTGGGCTTGCTTTCGGGGCTTTGGTGCCACTGTTGTGGGTTCTGGAGCAAGCGCCGACACTAACGCACTTGGTTCGGGTGGGGTACGTGTTTGGCTTCTGCTTCCACGGAGCGGCGAATTGGTGGGTCAGTAGCTGGCAGGCGGAAGCAGATCCGTACCTGCTCGTTGCAGGAGTGCTGCTGTGGCTGGGGCATCCGTTGTTTTTTCTGCTCCCGCTCTTGGCAGTCGGATGGCTTGCCCGGCATCTCTCCCCGCGCTGGGCGGTGCGCTGCTTCCCGCTGTTTTGGGTAGCCTTTGAGTGGCTGCACAGTTTGGGCGAGATTGGCTATCCTTGGCTCTTGCTGGGCTATACGCAAGCGCAGCACCAGAGCTGGATTCAGATTGCGGACCTTGCGGGGGTATGGGGAGCCAGCTTCCTGGTCCTCTGGGTCAACGTCGCCGCGTACGAGCTGTTACGTTCGTGGAGCCGAGCGCGGGTACGGGGAGAGAGCTTCCTCCATTGGCTCCGCCAGCGGGCAACCATAGGGATGGTAGTTCTCGCCGCAGCTCTTGTGTCCGTGCCGATGCTCTATGGAATGGTGAGATTGCACCAGCTGCGTTCAACCCCTGTGCGCGGTCTGCTGAGGGCTATCCTTGTGCAACCGGATTTCAATCCTTGGGCGAAGTGGGAGGCGATGACAGCAGTGGAGCAGATTCAGCAGCAACAGCGACTGACCGACAGTCTTCTGCACCGATTCCCAGCCGAGCTCGTTGTGTGGAACGAGACAGCGATTCCTGTGCCGATCACAGCGCCGGAGTATCGCTGGCTGTGGGAATCGCTCCGGGAGTGGGTCCGCCAGCGGGGGTTCGCTCTCTTGAGTGGGTTTGCGGAGATGCAGTTCGTGCCAGCCCATCGGGCAACCCCGCTGATGAAGCCTGTGCCGTGGGATTCCACACGGTTTTACGAAGCCTACAATGCCGTGCTGCTCCTCTCACCGGAGGGCGAGCTTGCGGGCGTGCATCGGAA
>Ga0105160_1000075_pt1 | contig 52115 bp, 55 predicted proteins | sample GXS110809BmetaG_FD_89591 | JGI IMG/M metagenome (GOLD analysis project Ga0105160, IMG submission 89591) | Hot spring microbial communities from Gongxiaoshe hot spring, China to study Microbial Dark Matter (Phase II) - GXS 110809B | ecosystem: Environmental > Aquatic > Thermal springs > Hot...
AGGTTCGACGCCGATTATTTTGCTAAACCTAGGCACGCTGAGATAATCGTATGAACCGACGCCGAGAGGATATGCGGGCGAGCGGAAAGCCTTCAATATCTTCGTCGAAGAGTTGTCTGAATCAAGATAGTAGGGCCCGTTTGTGACAAGCAAATGTCCATGCTGCGAAAACCATCCATCAAGAAGCTCCCATCTATGTTTTGCCTCTTCCTGCGTCACGAACTTGGATAGAAAATCGGGTACGTGGTTTACGTTTTTTAGTTCTTTGAATAAAGCTGGTAGCTGAGGGTCTTTGACCAGATTTATTGAGGAAATTGTTTTTCCTGTTGACACGGCTGTGTCAGCAAGGCTCAGCAGCTCCCACGGAAGCATCGTCCACGGAGGCAGAAAGGCTGCAACCTTCACATCATCGGGATGGGTGTAGTTAAGGTAAAGCTCGAGCCACATGTCACGTTTAGTCAGGTTTAAACCTGCCAACGGAATAACGCTCTCAGTCGTGTTAAGCAATCTTAATGCGACAAGCCTGTTCACTCTTTCCTGAACCGCCGGGGGAAACTGGTTGATATGCTTTTTGAGAAAATGATAACTGTAAAGAATGTCAGCCAACCTCATTTCAGCGCCGTGGTGAAATTTTCCCAGAAGAACTCTGTAGAGGACTCTGGAGTCGGCTGCCGCAGCCTTTCTATCTGTGAAAATATAAGAGTCCTCAGGCACTTTTACCCCGCCTTTTTCAACAGCATACCATACCACTCTGTTAACCTCCCAGCTTCCGTTGTAGGGTTGATGTATGAACGCGGAATCGCTGACCAGCATCAAAATCGCTCTACAATAAAGTGTCTTTTCAAACATGAAAGGATTGTAACTACAATCCTCAGTGTCATTGTGTCCGATCAACAGCCAACCGTTCCAAGGAAACAGCTTCAGCTTCACCGTCCTGTAAAAAACATCAGTTGATATACCGGTTAACGGGTTGACAGCCATGTTGTAGATTCCCTCATCCCAATCATCGTTAAACATGTAATGTCTGTAAGTGATAAACAATGGAATGATGCCGCCGTGTTTGATCCCCCATCTAACAAGCTGCCTGACCAACAGCATTTTTTCAAACTCGTTGGAATAACGTCCATAGAGTATTTTGTTATAGATGGATTGAGGCTCAGAAGACATGTTGACGGATTGTCGATAGATGGCGGCAGCCAAACTGTAGCCTTGATATGCATCCAGGTCGAAATATATTCCGTTGGCCCATACTGTGTTTTTTTGGAAAAAGTTGTTTAAGCTGATGCTAGATAATTTGAAATCCCAGTCATCTGCACCATCTTTAACAACCGAAACATTACCAAGCTTACCCAGCTCTGACGCGACTGCTTCAACGGCTTCTTCTTCAACCTCTTGAACAGATAACTTTATCGCGGTAATTTTCAACTTTCTCAGCTCACTGCTGTCGATGGAGAAAGATTTCATGCGCAACGACTCACTTATGTCAGCGACGTAAATGTAATCCCCCTGATAGGATAGTATTGGAAGATATACCGGCTGACCGTTAAGCTTTGCAGCTACGCTGTCCCTGCTTATGCTGTTCATAAGCAAATCTGCCACGGCTGAGTTGTTCCAAGGTCTTTTGTCCAGATTTATAACAAGATAGTATAGCCTGTCGACTTCCTGAATGAAGTTGATTTTCGTGTTGTTTAATCTCTTTGCCGCTGGTTTAAGGGGGGCTAGGTAAAGATGCAGTCCTTTAACAGTGCCCGTGGTGCTTGTCTGGGCGATAAGTTGTGATGCGTCCTCAGCGTTTTCAACCCGAAAAAACCTTAACTCATGAGGATAAAAAGACGGATACAAAATCAGCTCATGACCACCATAAACAACATTCACTAATAGAAGAAACGTTAACATAAGCAATAGAGGTATTTGCCAGCTCTTCATGAACTTTCCTCTATCCACTTAACCATCCTAACGCCTGGAGGAGGTACAACTCTCTCCTTCGGCAGGGCCAAAACATCACTAGGGTCCCAAACAGGGAATTTCCAGCCATCAAGCCTTTTCGAACGACCTATCGGAGGGTTTCTGACAGCTTGATGGTCTTCAGACCGGTAATGCACGTAGCCGCCTGGCGCTTCGAAGCCCAAACCCTCTATTGATCTGGAGACCTGTGTGGTGTCAGGATGTTCTCCTGTTTCCTGAAACGATTTCATCACGCCGAGCGCTATGGCAAAGGTTGAAAGGTACGCGAGCTCTGCATGCGTACCGGGATATTCGTTCCACATCTTGAAATATGCTTCGTTAAAGTCTTTGTTCAACTTTCGGCTACCCCATGGTGGGTAGAGGAAGTAGTAGTTTGCATGAGCGCCCATTATGGAGCCTTCGGGCAGGTCCCATCCATAGTAATGGGGTGGTGCTGAAAACCCGTAAGTGGAGACAAGTTTAACGTCTTTGAAAAGGTTGTAAGAATAAGCTTGCTTATAGAACGTTATAAAGTCGCCGCCCCATAGGGCTGCTATGAGAATGTCGGGCTTTTTGCCCAACAGCGATGTAATGTGTATTGAATAGTCTGTTGTGAATGGTGGAGGCCATCCCGTGTAGACGACCTCCGCTGAGGGAAGAAGTTTTTTCACTGCTTTTTCAACAACTTCGCTTGTCAGCTGCCCGTAAACATCATCAGGATACACCGCCGCTATTCTCTCCACGTTCCGAAACCAGTGTTTTATCGCACTAACGGTTACGTAAGCATCCACTGTGTCTATGTTAGACGTTCTGAAAATGGCTCTCGGCCTAGGAACTTTCTCTATGAATAAGCTCTCCGTCCCACCGTCAACGAAGATTGCGAGAAGGCCCAGAGATTCGGCTTCGGGGCCTAAGACCACGGTGTTCACACTCTCGATAGCCCCAACGTAGTAGTCAACGTTCTCAACCAACGCCATTCTGCGAAACTCTTTCAACGTCTGGTCTATTCCGCTCTCCTCCCTAACCACCGTCTCGATTTTCCGGTTTAGCAAGCCTCCTGCCTCGTTGATTGTTTTGACCGCAAGCTGAGCGCCTTTCAGCAAAGGTGCTCCGATAACGACGCCCGGGCCCGTCAGTATGGTCTGTAATCCTAGCTTAACTGGCTGTGTTGGCTCTGTCTTCGCAGTTGTTGCGGTGTTGGATGTGTTTTGTGGAAGTGTGTTTTGCGTAAACCGTCCAGCTGCGAAAGCTAGGGCCCCTACTAAAGCAAGCTTGAGAACGTCCCTGCGAAACCGCATTTCTTACAATAGGCCGAGAGATAATCTATAAAACCTTTTTGCCAGAAACCGCGATGATGTGAATTTCGCCGTCTGTGCAGCGTTGCGGAACTGCTGCTTTGTCTGCTGTTTCGAGGCCGGTTCAGAAAACGTGGTCTGAAGATTTAAGACAAAATTGTAAGAAGCGGTCGTTACACAACAATCGCCGACGCCGCCTGTGCTACACAACATTTCGCATGAGCTCTGGAAGATGTCTTTTTATAAAAATTTATATAAGAGAATTCTGTTAACCACGAATAATGATTAATCAGAGCCCGTCAATTCTTCAGTTTGGTAGGCTTGACATCTATGTTGACGGTAGATGGATGAAGTCTACGGCGCATGAGTTTAGACCTGTTTTCGACCCAGGCTCCGGACGCGTGATAGCCGAGGTTCCATACTCGCCTGAAGAGGAAGTTGACAGAGCGGTTCAAGCTGCTTCACGAGCGTTCGAAAAATGGAGCAAGACCAACTTCAACGAGAGGATAAAGTATCTGTTTGCGATGAAGAAAGCTTTCGAAGACCATCTAGAAGAGCTGGCGGCGGTCAACACTTTAAATCATGGAAAAACCTTGGACGAAAGCAAAGGCGACCTAAACAGGACGCTTGAGAATATCAACGTAGCGATTTCTGTTGCATATACGTTGGCTAAGGGTGAAGTGATGCATGAGATCGCCCCTCGGATAGATGAAAGCATGGTTAGAGAGCCCTTAGGCGTGTTCGGAATAATTTCCCCGTTCAATTTTCCCATCATGATACCCTTTTGGTTCATCCCCTACGCCATCGTTCTAGGTAATACCGTTGTGGTAAAACCCAGCGACATAACTCCGCTGCCGATGACCAAGGTTATGGAGATTCTCGATAAAGAGGTGAAGCTTCCGCCAGGCGTGGTCAACCTCGTCCACGGTGGAAGGGAGACTGCTGAGGCCTTGGTTAAACACATAGACGTGAAAGGCGTTGCCTTCGTCGGCTCGAGCCCCGCAGCCCAAAACATCTACAAGCTTGCAGGAGAGCATGGAAAAAGATGCATAGCTCAAGGAGGCGCTAAGAACTTTATCGTAGTCATGCCCGACGCGAACCTTGATGTAACTCTACCTGCTACGATTTCATCGTTTTTCGGAAACTGTGGACAAAGGTGTCTTGCTGGAAGCAACCTACTGCTTGTAAACTCAACATTCAAGCAAGATTTCATGCGTAAATTTGTCAATACAGCTGCAGCTATCAGAGTTGGGCACGGGCTTGACCGTGGTACGGAAATGGGTCCTCTGGTGACACGACAGTCTTTGAACCGTGTTGTTTCATACATCGATAAGGGTTTGGAGCAAGGTGCAAGGCTCGTGCTGGACGGCAGAGGCATTAAAGTCATGCAGTATCCCGACGGCTTCTACCTAGGTCCAAGCGTCTTTGACGACGTAACACCTGACACAGCTATAGCGAGGGAGGAGATATTTGGTCCGGTAGCGTCAATCCTGTCAGCATCCACGTTAGACGAGGCTATCGAAATAATCAACAAAAGCACGAGCTACGGAAACATGGCTTGCATCTTCACCTCAAACGGAACCTACGCAAACATTTTCGCTAAAGAGGTTAACGCTGGAAACATTGGGATAAACGTTGGGGTGGCGGCGCCTACGGCATACTTCCCGTTCGCCGGAAGGAAAAACTCCTTCTACGGAGTGCTTCACGGACAAATAGACTCGGTGGATTTCTTCACGGACAAAAAGGTAATCATTAGCCGTTGGTGAACCTAATCATATCCAAAACACTGACCTATTTTCTCTTACCTCTCGGATAAAATCTTGGACGGCCAAGTCTAAATTAGAGTAAGTGGGTTTCCAACCCAGAGCAGCAATACGCGATGTATCCACATCACCCGGCCATGCTCGAACAATCTCTGTGTAGTTTGCGGCGGGAGAAAAACTAACATCAGCCTCCGGCAGTTGTTTTTTCACAGCGTTGACGAGCTCCAAAGCTGTAGGCGAGGGCTGTAGCCCGGCAACGTTTAACACTCTCTCATTCAGCCGCTTTATTTCTCTCCACACATGTAATGTTGCGTCAACGGCGTCCTTCACGTATACAAGAGGAATTACCGCGTCCTCTGGAACTGGTACGACATAAGGTTCTTGTTGTGCTGCTTTCTGTATGACTAAAGAACTATACGCAGACGCTCCGCCGTTTCTTCTTCCCGGGCCGATAATAGAGGCGTATCTTAACGCTGCAAACCTTAAACCATACCTCTTGTAGAACCAGAAACCAACCAGTTCGCCGAAAATCTTTGAAACACCGTAAACCGTCGACGGAGTTGTATACATGCTTTCATTCACCGTTTTGCCCCTACCTGAACTATAAACCGCTATACTGCTTGCGAAAAGAACGTTTTCCACATCGTATTTCAGAGATAATTCGAACAACGGCCATGTTGTAGCGATGTTTACTTCATAACCGGTCTTTGGGTTTTGCTCGGCGGCTGCTGAAAGCAGTGCCGCAAGATGGAAAATGGTGTTAGGTCTGCTTTTCTTAATGACTTCTTCTACCCGCACATAATCTGTGATACTCCCTTTCTGAAAATCTAACTTGTTGCGGATATCTTTGATAAGCGGCGTCTCATTAACGTCAAACAACACAACCTCATAGTCTTCGGAAACAAGTGTTCGCGCAATCCATGAGCCTAAGAAGCCGCAGCCGCCGGTCACGAGAACACCGCCCATGAAAGCTCTATCTTTTTCCGAAAGCGGATGGATTTAAGGCTTGTAACAGCGCCAGAGGCGTGTTTTTAACCGTATGCAAATTCCGGCCTACAATGGTAGTAACGAAAACTTAATATAAGCTGGCTTTCTAGCTTGCGTGTGCTTAACACTGTTAAGCCATCTTTTCTTACTGTCATCGCCTCAGCAGCGATGGCTGCGCTAGTTCTTGGTGTTGTATTTATTTCCGCAGGGGACAGGTCTGGCCTTTTTTCAGGCAATGTTGGGCAGACGATGAAAGGTGGAGGTAACGGCGTAGACTTTAGCGTAGACATGGTTCTAGCCGACGGCTCAACCAAACCTCTAAGAATAAGCGAGCTGAGAGGAAAGATTGTAATCTTAGAGTTCACTTTCATCGGATGTAGTGCATGCGAAGTCCTTCACACAACAGGCTATCTTCAGAACGTTTACGAAAAATTCAAGGAAAAAATTGAGGTTGTGACGATCTACATTTATAAAAATACAGACCCGCATACAATCCTTCAATATGCTAAGACGTACGGGCTGAACTGGAAATATTTCGCAATAGACAGGAGCGGAAACCTGATAATAGACCTTCGAATCCCGAACCTCTTCACCCATATATTTTTAGATGAAGATGGTGTAGAGCGTTTTAGAAACCCGGGGGCCATAAACTTCGTCAAGACAACATACCCAACGATAATAGATTTAATGCTTCAAAAGAAATACGATGAGTTGGAGAAATATCATGTCGGTGAAATAATAGACGTTGGCTGAGGGCTAGACCTGTGAGCGGCTTTGGTTGACCAGTTTCTAATCACTTTCGCTTTTGTCGCTGGTTTTTTAGCCATCTTCTCGCCATGTGGATATGCTCTCCTACCAGGTTACGCAGCATATCTGCTCGGAGGTAGGACAGGGATTAGAGAGGCGGTGATTTCAGGATTTTCAGCTGTCTGCGGAATTGTGACAGTTTACGCCGCTGTAGGGGTGTTGACAGGCTTGGTTGGCGCGTTATTATCCACAATTATTCCCTGGCTGTCGTTTATTGCATCACTGGTAGTGCTTGCCATGGGTGTGAGTATCTACGTCGGTATTAGAATACCTATGGTAGGTCTGCGCACCAGCTTGACGACGTTAACTTCCGGAGGATTTTATGGTTTTTACCTCTACGGGCTCAGCTACGGTCTTGCAGCCCAAGCCTGCACAGCCCCCATATTTATTTCAATCCTGAGCGTGGCCGCAGCTTCCGGTAAGCCTGCAGACGCTTTCCTGATCCTCATATCATACTCAGTCGGAGCCGCGGTTCCAATAATTGTCACAACAGTTCTCGTCTCACAAGCGAGGAAACTGGCCTTAGACAGGCTCAAACGGCTTACACCAACCCTGTATAAGTTGAGCGGAATCCTGCTGATAGCTGTTGGGATCTATATAATCATGCTGAACATGGGGTTGATTTACATCTATGGATGGGATGTTATCCTGTTCCCCAAAAAGGCGCCATAATAAATCGCTTTTAGCATGACAACTGTAACCAGACATTAGCCGGCAGAGATTGTTGAAAGTCTTATTATCCAACGAGCAACATTAGTTTCTGAATGATAAACCCGAGAGCTTATCTGAGGAGCGTGAAGAATGTTAAGAAAGGGCTTGAGGTTAGGACGTTGATAATAGATGCTTTGTCGAAGAAGGAGCTTTCTGTCGATGAGCTGAGCAAGATGTCGGGTATGTCAAAGCCCAAGGCTCGATATCATCTACGGAACATGCTGGCTGACGGGGTTGTGAGAAAACACAGGGTTGGGAGACGTGTGGTGTGGAGACTTACTGGAGTCGGCCAAGCTTCTTTAGAGGAAACGCTGGGTTAGATGGGTGCCAGAGCCCTTAAAATCATTACAGCAGCTATCAAAGCCGCCGCAAGCCCTATAACTATCTCAGGCCTGACCTTTATTCCTTTAGACTCTTCCTCAAAAAACCTCAGCAGCCCGGCTCCGCTTGCAGGCATAGGAGCCTCCTTCCGTTTCTTAGCGCTCATGACTCTGACAACGTTGGCAAAAGGTCACATATATGCATGTCGCCATCCCTAGCCAAGCGCCACAGCGTCAAACCCGCGTCTCCTCAAAGTGTTTGCAAAGCTTCTGCTGAAGCCGTGGAAGACGTAAACCTTCTTAGGCTCAGCGTTTTCAACGTATTCGACCAAGCTCCTGTAGTCCGCGTGGCTGCTTAGCGGGAAGGCTGCGTCTGCTTCATGGCTGAACCGTAGAGCCCAGCCCGTGGCCACAGCCCACTTCACCCTCCTATGAGTAGTCATCCTTCTCATCTGACTGTCTATGTAAACGCATCCCCCCGAGGAGAGCAGCCTCATTCCATCAGCCTCACCGGTTTGAAGATAGTCGAGCTTCAACCCGGATTCAACGTAGATTTTAGATGCTTTAGCAACCGTAGGCCCCACGACTACAGGTAAAGTGGTGTAGGTGTTGAAGAGCTTTATCAACTCCTGCGATTTTCCGATAGAATAGGCTTTGAAGGCTGGAATCACTTCGTCAGCCAAACACTCCACTGCCCACTTCACTATCATAGCGTAAACCTGATGACGGGGTGGGAAAACAAACTCTGGATGACCGTATGTTGACTCGATCACAAGTGTGTCGGCTTTACGCACTTCGGCCGGCTGCGTCGTCAGGGTTTCAACTGTGTTTATGTCACCTGTGTAAGTCAGGTCAAACCCATCACCAGCTATGTTGAACATCGCAGAGCCTAGGACATGGCCTGAGTTGAAAGCCTTCAGACAAAGCCCATCGTCTAAGATGACCCTCTCACCATACCGCACAGTTCTACACCAGCTTTCCATACACCACACATGTTTCATCAAATCGGCAGTTTCACGCGTAGTTATTATCTCACCAAGCCTATCAACATGGTCCGAGTGAGCGTGAGATATACACCTGAGCGGCCAAGCCCCGTCACTGTATGCTGCGTCAAAGCAGATGTGTTTCCCACGGTAAACCGCCTTAACCCCGCCGTCCAAGCTTATGCGAAACAACCCAACATAACTTATCCCATATGTATTAAGGCTTTTCCGCTAAGTTGCAGTATTTCCAATGGGATGGAGTTCTAGGCTCTCGCTAGTAGATGAAACCTTCTTTCAGCTCTGTGGGCTGGAGGCTGATGTCCCCAGCATCATTTACTCCACAGAGCAGCGACCAAACCATCACTGTTATATGAAAGGTGACAAATCCAACCAAGTATTGCACGCGGTTAGCTAGCTGACACGCCGCCGTCAACAAATTCTTTATAACGTGCTCAACACATCTCACATTGGGCTGTTGAATGGCTGGAAAGCTCAGGCGTGAGTTCATCGAGCTCCTGGAGAAGGATGAGGAGTTCCGCTACACGGTGGCAGGCTACTTAGGGCTCTCTGAAATACTGAAGGAGCTGAAGAATCTCAGGGAGGGCCAGAGCAAACTATGGGAAGAAGTAAGAAGCTTTAGGGAGCGTCAGGAAGCAAAGAGAGTGTGGAACTACGTGTCCACAGCCTTCAGCGAGCTGAAATCCGCATTAGGCGTCACGTTCGAGATGCGGACGGCAGCCTACATCGAGTTGATTCTGTATGAGATGGGATATGTCGGTGCTAGGGTTGAGAAGAAATGCATTCTACACAAAGATGAGATCCTCGAGATAGACTTATTCTCCGAAAACCCCTTGGTTGTAGGTGAGGTAATAGCCTTGCTCAAGGATGCAGCCTCAGCCTCCAGAGAGGTTGAAAAGCTTCTCACCCGGGTGAGGGCTGTGGAGGAGAAGTATGGGCTGAGGCCTGTGTTGACGGTTCTCTCGGTGGCTACTGCGTCTAAGCAGGCGGCGGAAAAGCTGGTTGAGGAGGCTGAGAGACACGGGTTCAGGCTTGTGCTGGGAAAAGAGATAGAGGAGGCGCTCCAAATATAACGTTCATCCACACGTTCCATCGACTCTTTGGATCTGTGCCAGTTGGGAATAATTTTAGGAGACAAGTATAGAAACTCAACAGCATGCAAAATGATATGGTTATGAAAGGATTTGGAGAAGGGTTTGGTCTGGTGGCTTCAACATTCCAGTTCCTAAAAATATGGTTAAATTAAGTTTTCATATGTAGAGAGCAAGAAGAGAGGTGTCTTGATGGCTAACACATCGGCTGGAGCGATAGCCGACAGGTACAGGCTGATTAAAGGATTCCATGGGGGGCGTGGTAAAGCCGCCGCCATTATACTGGCCATGGCTGTGTTTTTCGCAGCGTTTACCGTTTTGATTACTGGAAGCATGGTTTTGGCTTTCACAGCTTTCACGCTAGCGTTGGTCATCACTCTTCCCGTTAACTACGTTGTTGAAAAAACCCTCAACCAACGTTGTCAAAACTACACAGCTAGAAGGCTCACGGCATTGTCGATAGTTGAGATGATTGTTTTAGCGGCTGCTTTACCGATATCTTATGCTGTAGGGGTTTTGCATCCAACAGGAGCTGTGGCTGTCATAGCTTCGTTCACCACGGCAGCTGTATTCATGGGATATTCTGTCAGAAGAGCTATCGGATACAAGGTAAACCCTCTGACCGCAGCCGTTCTGTCAACACAGCCCATGATTTTAGGCATAATACCTCTCCACGTTTACCTCAACAGCTTTCTGAAAGCTTTGCAGACATCGGCTACGGCCTACCTAGTGGGTTTAGCTTTTATGGAGGCCTGTCGTTACGTGATTGACAGAATAAAATCCATTCAAGGCGTAAAACCTTTCACACTGCTCCAAGCTTTTCTGTCAAGCCTTCTTTCGGGAAGGTCTAAAGACCTTGAAGAGATGATGGAAAGGCTTGGGAGGTCTGAAGAAGTTAGATGCGAGCTGTTTGTCGTCAGGAGAGAGGGGCAGCAGCCTTTAGCTATCGTTGTCTCTGAGATTCATCCGGGGCCTTTCAGGAATGTTGGCTCCAGCATGTTCCCCAGCCTTGTCCAGCAGAAGCTGAGTGCGAAAGGGTTTGAATCAGTTGTGTTTAAAGGTCTTTCGAGCCATGAAAAAAACATCGCAAATTTTGAAACTTCCGAAAGCATCGCCGAGCAGATAGCTTCAGAAGCGTTGGCTTTGAGTTTGTCCTCGCGTTTGAAGCCGTTCACATTCCCTGTTAGACATTGTTTGAACGGTGTCAGCGCGCTGACTTGGGGCATGGCTGGAAGAACGATAACTGTTTTAACGCTGCATCCTCAACCCATGGAAGACCTGCCTCCGGAAATAGTAGCCGACGTTTCATCTGACAGGGTTGTCGTGGTTGATGCCCACAACAGCTTCAGCGACGGGTTCGAAGCCTTGGAGAAGGACTCTGTAGAAAGAATCAAGACGCTTTTACAAACCACTATGCAACAAGATGTGGAAGATGTAAACGGAGTGAGCGTAGGCTTTGCTAGAATCGTGCCTTCCAAGATTGGTTTGGCGGAAGGGGTTGGAGCCGGCGGAATCTCATGCATAATCTTTGAAGCCGGCGGCAGAAAAGCGGCGGTGGTCGTGGCTGACGCAAACAACGCATTGCCATGGGTTAGGGACTCAGTGGTCGAAATAGGTAGAAGATATGGATGCGTTGAAGCGGAGCTTTGCACAACAGACACTCACATGGTTAACGCTGTATCGCTCGGCGGCCGCGGATACCATCCTCTTGGCGAAGCCATTGAACCGCATACCCTCACAGAGCTTATTGACGAGGTGTATAGAAAAGCCGTCGCAACCCTAGCGCCGGCGTCAGCCACACACAAGTCCGTGGTAATCAAAGATGTGAAGGTTTTCTCCGACTTTCTTGAAGCCGTTGCTGGAAGCGTTTCGTTTGGTGTCAAAACATACGCAGTAGCCGGGGTGCTGGCTTTCGCCGCCTCATTGCTGACGGTTTTAGCTTTTTAGAAGTTCAGCCGATTAACCCTGCTTCCAAAAGTTTTACGGCAAGCTGTTCAATCGAGTCTTTTATGTCCGCTGGCTCGCGGCTTATCTGCGCCGCTACTTCGGCGACGACGTCGCCGACTGTTTTGTCTTCGAAAAGGTTCCAGACGGCGATGACGGCTTCGTTGACCCTGTATGCGTCTCCGTTTTCGTTGACGAGCAAAAGCTCTCCTTCGGGTGTTTGGCTGACCCAGCCCTTCTTGGTCAGCCGCTTCTCTTCAACCATTTAATTCGTTAACGGCTCTCCAGCTATGATATAAACGTATCTTATGCGAGCCTTGTTTGAAGTATAGGTCTAAACGGTTGTTGCTTTTTTCAGATGGTTTGGAGCAGGTCTGTTTTGATGTCTGCTTTTACGAGGATACGTTCGAGGTGTTTGTTGGCGTCTCTCAATACCTGCTCTTCTTCTAAGGTGAGGGCTTGTTTGTTTCTGACGACGAACCTGCCGTTTATCATTACGTCGCGTACGTCTTCGCCTGATGCGGCGTAGACCAGCAGCGATAGTGGGTTTGAGACGGGTGTTACCGAGGGTCTTTTGAGGCTGACGACGACGATGTCGGCTTTTTTGCCAGGTTCGAGGCTGCCGAGCTGGTTTAGCCTGCCGATGGCCCGTGCGCCGTTCCTCGTCGCCATCTCCAGCACGTCCCATGCAGATATTGCGTTTGGGTTAAGTGTTCGAGCCTTCTGCAGCAGGGCTGCGGTCTTCATCTCTCTTATCATGTCGTAGGTGTCGTTGCTTGGGCCTCCATCACATCCGAGTGTTACGTTAACGCCGTGACGGAGCATCTCGGAGACGGGGGCTATGCCTGAGCCGAGCTTCATGTTCGAGGAGGGGCAATGGGATACCGTTGTGCCTGTGTCAGCAAACTTTCGGATGTCCTCTTCGTCGAGCCAGACACAGTGGGCGTAGATATGTCTTTCGCCAAGCATGTTAAACCTTTCCAGGAACCCTGCTACGCCTGTTCCGAAAGCTTTTCTATAATATTCGATGTCTTCCCTTACTTCTGCTATATGGTTTGTTATTCCTGTGTCGTATTCTTGTGCGAGGGCTGCTGTTTCGTGGTAGAGTCGGTCGGAGACGGCTCCCGCGCTCCGCAACCCGAGCCAGACCTGTATTCTTCCGTCGGCTTTTCCGTGCCAGCGCCTGTGCATTTCCTTGAACTCTCGGATGCATGCTTCGCGGTCTTCAACCATTCCGGGGTGCAGGATGTTTTCCGAGGTGGCGTAGCCTTGCATGTCCATCACCGACTTTGCTAAAACGCCTCTTATGCCGGATTTTTCGACGAGCTCGGCTATGCCGTTGAAGCCGTATCGTGTGTGGAGGTGGATTTCGACGAAGGCTGTGGTTCCTGTCTTGAGCATTTCCAGGATGCATAATGCTGCGCTTGCTTTGGCGTCTTCGCTGTCGTAAGCACCCTGCAGCCGCCACACCCAGTCTCGGAGCCAGGGTATTAGAGTCAGGTTGTCTGGGACCACACCGCGGAGAAGCGCTTGAGCAAGATGAACGTGCGTGTCCACAAGCCCCGGAATAATCACACAACCATGTGCGTCGACAACCTCAGCGCCAGCCATATACGGTCTCAACTGCTCCCACGAACCAACCATCTCAACCCTATCATCAGCCACCAGCACACAGCCATCCCTAATAATCCGCCTCCGCCCATCCACAGGAATTACAAAACCTCCTTTAATGAGATAGCGGGACAAGCCGCCTGCTTTTGGGCATTTGCAGGTTATTAGCCTTTCAGGGAAAAGCGAGGGCCGTAAGATGCGTACTCCTGTTTTCTTTATTCATGTCCGACGGTCGTTTTGACAGAATGAAGGTCCACGTAGAATTTGTTTTTCATACGAGGTTTGAGAGACGCTAACAATCCGTCAACGTTTTCTACCGCCATGTTCGTTTAAACCATGATGGCTGAGGCTGAGGTTGTTGTGGTCGGCAGCATTCACGCCGACCTCGTCGTCAAACTAAACCGATTGCCCAGACGGGGCGAGACAGTCATAGGAGGTTTTTTCCAGATATTTGCTGGCGGGAAAGGCGCTAACCAAGCCGTCGCAGCATCAAGGCTAGGCGTCAACACATCGATGGTAGGCCGTGTGGGCGACGACGTGTTCGGCTCGATGCTTATCAAAAGGCTTGAGAAGGAGCGTGTTTCAACAACGCATGTGGTCAAGGACAGCGAGGCTCATACGGGTGTTGCGTTGATAATGGTGGACAGGCAGGGCACTAACCTGATAGCTGTTGCGTCGGGAGCCGACGAACGCCTCAGCCAAGCCGACGTAGAAAACGCAAAACACGAAATAACCTCCGCCAAAATTCTTATGCTACAGCTTGAGACACCAATCCAAACAGTCGAGCACGCCGTCAACATCGCCAGTCAAGCAGGCGTCAAAGTCTTGCTGAACCCCGCGCCCGCAAAACCCCTGCCAAGAAACCTGCTCGAAAAAGTCGACATCCTAGTCCCCAACATGCTGGAAGCCTCATACCTCACGGGCGTTGAAGTAAACGACGTGAGCACAGCGGTCGCCGCAGGCAGGAAACTTCTGAGAAAAGGCGTCAAAAACATCCTAATAACCTTGGCCAGCAGAGGCGTCGTGCTCGTAACCGAGAGGGAGACACTTCATCTCAAAGGAGTGAAGGTAAGGGCTGTTGACACGACAGGTGCAGGCGACGCCTTCTGCGGAGCACTCGCCTACGCCCTCTCAAAAAACATGAAACTACACGAAGCCGCCGAACTGGCCAACATTGCCGCAGCACTCGCGACCACAAAGCTCGGAGCACAGGAAGCCATGCCAACCTACAACGAAGTTTACGAATTCATCAACACAAACAGAAAAGCCAGAAACCTCGGCAGCATGGTCAGAAAAGCTTAACGCTTCATCTCATCCACCAGCCCTTCTGAAACGAGCCATTTAAACAACTGCCGAACGCCTTCCGATGACGCACCGAGAGAGTATCAAAACTACTGCGTGGGGTGCCTCCCTCCGTTCGATGGGGGAAACTAAAAAGTTATAGGCTGTCTTAAACCCGTTTTTCAACGTTATGAAGCCATACACAGCGGTTGGGATATCCTCGACGGTCTGGGGTGTGAGGAAGAGGAGAGAAATCCTGAAAAACATAGATCACATACAGGAGGTTGTAGCGGCCGCGTCGTGGCTGAGCAGCCTAGACCTGCCGGTTAAGCTGATAGCGCTGCCGGAAGGCGGTTTACAAGGCTTCACAGACGAAGTCTTCGACATGGACCACATCGAATATGCTCTAAACATCGCCATCGAAATTCCGGGGGAGGAAACAGACAGGCTTGGAGAAATCGCCAAACAATACAGAGCATACCTGATAGCGCAGGCCAAGGCAATGGATGAAAGGTTCCCCAACAGGTTCTTCAACAACGCCTTTATCATAGACCCTCAAGGCCGTATAATCCTCCGCCATTACAAGAACTCCCCTCTATATCCCGTTGAACATTCGGTATGTCCCCACGACATCTACGACGAGTGGATTAGGTTACATGGCCGAAACCTCAATGCCTTCTTCCCAGTGGTTGAGACGGAGATAGGCGTGCTGGGCTGCGCCCTCGCTAACGAAGGCTCCTACCCCGAGTACATCAGAGGGCTTGCGATGAACGGTGCTGAAGTTGTTTACAGGCCCAGCTACCCACATCCACACACCCAGAACGAGTTTTGGGAGATACAGAACAGGGCAAGAGCCTTGGACAACAACATCTACATAGTCGCGCCGAACACCGGAACATACTACCTAACCACAGACTCACCCGTGCCAATAGATACATTCGGCGGAAAATCCATGATAGTAGACTACAAAGGCCGCATCGTCGGTAAGCATGAATACGGAGCCGGCTCATCTTACTGCGCAGGCGTCATCGACATAGAGGCGTTAAGAGACTTCCGCTCTCGTTCGCTGTGGGCAAACTGGATGAAAGACCTCAGAACAGAAATCATCCAAATAATATACGAGAGGGATCTTTATCCGAAAAACCTTTGGCTGAACAGAATGCCAATGAAACACAGGGAATACGAAGAGAAGGTCATCCGCAGCAACATAGAACGCATGTTCCAACTCGGCATCTGGAGGAGACCAGAGAAATAAAACATGACCGGCCAATACGCGGTCGAAGTGGAAGATGTGTCATTATCGTTTAACGGAGTCAAAGCCCTTAACAAATGCTCTCTCAGAGTCAAAGAAGGAGAATCTCTCGGAATACTTGGACCAAACGGCTCCGGCAAAACCACGCTCCTCAACTTGGTCAACGGCTATTACAAACCCGAGGAAGGATATGTGAAAATATTTGGAAAAAGAGTTGACGGCTTACCGCCCCACCGTATCTCACAGATGGGGGTGGCCAGAGTCTTCCAAGTCACGAATGTCTTCACCAACATGACCGTCCTCGAAAACATCATGGTTCAAAGTGTCTGGATGAAGAATGTCAAAAAAATCAGGGAGAGGGCTTCGGAGATAATGGAAATGGTTGGGCTGCCCGCCCATCTTAAGCACGAGTTGGCGGGAAACGTCTCTGGAGGCCAGCAAAAGCTGGTAGACATCGCAAGAGCTTTGCTACCCGACCCGAAAATTCTAATGCTAGACGAGCCGGTTGCAGGCATTCATCCAACAATTAAGCAAAAAATAATCCAGATCGTGGACACGTTACGTAAGCAGGGTAAAACCCTCATCATCGTAAGCCACGACGTTCCATCGATTCTCAAAATGGTTGATAGGCTGGCGTTCATGAACGCGGGCTCCGTGCTTTTGGTCGGAGACCCGGAAGAAGTAAGACAGTCAAGCAAGGTTGTCGAAGCCTACTTGGGGCTGTGAACATTGTCGCTAAAAATAAGAAACCTCACCGTAGAGTATCAGCGTGACATAGAGATCCTGAAAGACATCTTTCTCGACGTTGACGCGGGATGTGTAACAGCGCTCATAGGACCTAACGGCGCAGGCAAGTCAACGCTGTTGAAAACGGTTGCAGGGCTTCTGAAACCTAAAAAAGGTGAAATCATTTTGGACGGCGTCAGAATCGACCCGATGACTCCAGACGAGAGAGTAAAGCATGGGCTGGCGGTCGTGCTTCAGAGAAGAAGCGTCTTCCCCCAACTGACCGTCAGAGAAAACCTGCTGATGGGCGGCTGGAAAATTAGAAGAGACCCCCATCTCATCACCAGGATGCTTGACAGAGTCCTAGAAATATTCCCAGACCTTTCCTCAAAACTCGATGAAAAATCCAGCACCCTGAGCGGCGGTCAGCAAAGAATGCTCGAGATAGCTAGAGCCTTGATGACGGAACCAAAGGTTCTGCTTTTAGACGAACCTTCAGCGGGCCTGTCACCCATCATGGTGAAGCAAATATACCGCCACATAGAAACCCTTAAAAAACTTTCAATCACCATACTTCTGGTGGACCAAAACATACAACAGTGTCTTTCGGTTGCAGACTATGTTTACGTTCTTGAGCTGGGAAGGGTAAGGGGCGGCGGCAGAAAAGACGCGCTCGAATCATCTCTCTCAGACATCATAAGGGATTGGCTTTACCTTGAAAGAGGTGGAGAGGTGAGGGGATAAAGTTGTTTTCCTTCGAGGTTCTCTTCGGACAGCTTCTCGTGGGAGCCATACTGTTAGGAGGCCTCTATGCTCTCGTCACCATCGGCCTAGCCCTCATATTCGGCGTGATGAGAATACTGAACATAGCGCATGGAGAGTTTATAATATTCGGCGCATACGCCACCTACTGGATTTCACATCTGCTGAGGTTTGACCCGTTTCTGTCGATTGTTTTGGCGGTTCCCGTTTCCGGGCTGCTCGGGTTCTTGGTGAACACTTTGGTGATAAAAGGTTTGACGAAAAGCTTTGACGCACCCATAGTCTCCAGCTTCGGGCTTTTGCTTGTTCTTCAAGCAAGCATGCTTATCGCATGGTCGGGAGACCCAAGAAGCATAGTTACACCCTTCACCGCTGAAAGCATCAGGCTAGGCTTGGTGTTGGTTCCCATAGTCAGGCTCATCGCTTTCGTCATATCTCTTTCCATCCTGATGTTGTTGTATCTCTTTCTTACACGAACTTTCGCAGGCAGAGCTGTCAGAGCCATAGCTCAGGACAGCGAGGCAGCCGCCACGCTGGGCATACCAGTTCAACGGCTTCAAACATTCACCTTTGTTTTAAGCACGTGTTTGGCTGGTTTATCCGGAGGGCTTGTGGCGATGATTGTAAGCTTTCAACCCACCTTGGGGCCTGAGTTTCTCCTCAAGTCGTTCGTGATTCTAGCGCTTGCGGGCGTTGGAAACATACAAGGCATCATGGCGGGCGGGCTTATACTCAGCATCGCCGAGTCCTACGGCTCGTTCTTCCTAGGGTCCGGGCTAAGAAACGTCGTCGCATACTTGCTGCTCATAGTTCTTCTCCTCACGCGGCCCAGAGGGTTGTTCGGCGAAAAACAAGTGAGAGAGGTATGAAGACGGGAGTAGTGTTGGCAACAATAGCTGGCGCGGCTCTCTTCGCCATACCTGTTGTTGCGGGTGGAAACAACTTCATCATAGCTCTGTCGTTCATATTCGCCACCTACACGACGCTTGCTCTATCATGGAACATCGTCGGAGGCTTCGCCGGCCAGTTAAACCTAGGCCACGCCGCTTTTTTCGGAGTCGCCGCCTACACGTTAGCTCTTTCGACAAACGCCGGCATGCATCCCTACGTCGGCGTGCTGGCCGGCGGTATTGCAGCCATAGGCATGGCCTTGCTGATGTCCCCTCTGCTGAAGTTAAGGGGCGATTACTTCGCTATCGGCACGTTAAGCTTGACTGAAGCAATCAAGGTTGCCATCCTCAACGTGCACGCTTACGGCATAAGATTAACTCCGTATCAAGGGCTTAGCCGAGTCCAAAACTACTATTTTCTTGCAACACTTCTGATTACAGTCTGTGTGGCGACTTTCCTGATAGAAAGGTCGAGAATTAAGCTTGCATTCGTATCGATAAGAGAGAATGAGGCGCTGGCCTCCGGCAGCGGCGTCAACCTCGTCAAATACAAGGTCCTCGCCTTGGTTCTGAGCGGGTTTTTCACAGGCCTCGTCGGAGGCATCTACGGATACAACCTACTCTACGTTCCAGCCGAACATGTCTTCTCGATCGAATGGACCATAATCCCGCTTTTCATGGTGTTGATAGGTGGGAGAGGAACCTTGACAGGCCCGTTGATTGGCGCGGTTATCTACCTCGGCATATACTATGTTCTCCAGTTCACCGTAACAGAAATCAGTCTGGTTGTGTTCGGCTTGGTGGTCGTTTTGATTATAAAATTCATGCCTCAGGGGCTGATTGAAACGTTGGTGGTAAAAAAATTGGGTGTGAGAAGGACAAGCATCGTCTAGGACTGTTTTTAGGGTTTAGCGTGATTCCCATGACGAGAACGGGTAGACCGGCTCGGCTGTAGCTCTGTCCCTAGGCCATATTATCTCCAGCTTACCTCTACGCCACTGCATCAGCAGTATCAGCTTCTCGGTGTTATTCATCTTACCGCCTGGGCCAAAGCTAATCCTCCCCATCACAGTGTCAAACTGCATGTTTGCCAAAGCATCCCTGATTCTCTCCCTGTCGAGAATACCAGCCCATTCTACGGCCTTCAACGCTATCTGAGCCGTGGAATAATGTATGCCTAGTAGCGTTGGAGGCCTGTTTGTCTCCTGCCTGTATTTCTGCACTAGTTCAGAGGCTCCTGGGAGTGATTCATGCCATACGAACGAGGCTGTTACGTTCTCCGCGTCAGCTGCAAGCGTTGTTCCGAAGGTGCCGGTCGCTGTTCCTCTGGTGAAAGCCCAGATCTTCGGAGAGAAGCGAAGCTCTTTGCTAATCTTCATCATGTTTATGGCGTCTGGAGGTGATGGGATGGCTCCAACAACGTCTGGGTTGAGAGACTTTGTCTTCGTAATCAACGCTGTCAAGTCGGAGCCTGGTGTGTATTTCTCGCGGAGAACAATCTGATAGCCGAATTGACGGGCGTAGTTTTCGAACCATGTAGCGTTGTCAGCTCCAAGGTCTGAAGCCTCCTCCCAGATGGCTATGGTCTTAGGCCTCTTGTCTGCTGGAAGATTGTTCATGTAGTCGAAGTATATCCATACCTCGTCGCGTGCCAGGTGGAAGTTGGAGAACAGATAGTTGTATCTCGGCGGTATGAATATCTTTTCCGTTGTGGCTAGGACGCCGACGATGGGGACTTTCGCCTGCTCAACCACGGGTGCTATGGCGAGGCCTATGTGGCTGCCTGTCTCTCCTATCAGCAGGTCTACCTTGTCTACGTTTATCAGCTTTTCAAGGTTCGCCAAGATTGTCGGTATGTCGCTTTTAGAGTCGTAGACGATAAGCTCGACGGGAAGACGGCGGTCGTAGCCCAGTAGATACACTCCTCCAGCTTGGTTAGCTCTTTTGACAGCTTCGTCTAAAGCCCATTTCTCCTCTGTGCCGAAGCCCGCCAGCCCGCCCGTAAGGCTTATCGACGCGCCTATCAGTATCTTGTCTCGCGGCGGCGTTCTCCCGCCAGGAGCAGTCTGAGTCACTGTTCGTGTCTGTACAGCGGTGACGGTCTGTCCGCCCACGGTCACAGTTTGTCCGCCCACTGTCACGGTTTCCCTTTTCGTGACGGTTTCCACCCTGCCTCCTGACGATGTTCCCGCGAAATAGCCGCCAACCCCAGCCACTACGCCTACTCCGATAACTGCGCCCGCAGCGAGGGTGTTGCTTATTGCTTGACGACGAGTGTATTTCCTCGGCTCATTTTTTTCCGCGTTCATGTTGTTTAACTCCACACCCAAAACTAATAAGCTTTATCCAGAGTCATTTTTTTACAACACAATCAAGAGATTTATGCGACTGCTGTGTTGTCCGCACCCATGGTAAAGATTGTTTTGGACATGGACCCTGGAATAGACGATGCCCTCGCCATAATGGTGGCTGTAAACTCACACGAGCTTGAGGTTCTCGGCATAACAACCGTGAGCGGCAACGTCCACGTTGACAAAACCTCAGTCAACACCTTGAGGGTTTTGGATGTGCTGGGCGTTAAAGACATCCCTGTTTACAGGGGTGCTGCGAAGCCCTTGGTCAAAAATCTGGAGACGGCTGAATGGGTTCACGGCGAGGACGGCCTCGGCGACGCAGGCCTTCCACCACCCAAACGGCAACCCATCCCCGGCGCGGTCAGATTCTTGGTCGAGACCTTGATGGGTGAACATGGGGTTACGCTGGTCGCCACAGGGCCTTTAACGAACGTCGCCCTCGCTTTTCTGCTCGAGCCAGAGCCTCCAAAGAGGTTGGAGAAGATGATAATCATGGGCGGGGCTTTATCGCTGACGCCTTATGGCCATGGCAACGCCACACCGGTTTCCGAGTTCAACGTCTACGTAGACCCAGAAGCTGCCGACATCGTCTTCCAGTCGGACGTAAACCCGTTGTGCGTGGGGCTTGACGTCACGACAGACCCTGCAACCACTTTGAAGCCGCAAGACCTTGAAGGACTACGCTCATCGTCCTCACCAGCAGCCAAGACCGCCGCTGAAATCATGAAGAAATTCGTCGACAGGTTTGGTTTCATGCAGCTCCACGATCCGATGGCGGTCGCAGCAGCCATAGACCACACACTTTTCAAAACAACCAGCGGACATGTATACGTGGTATGCGACGAAGGGATAACGAGGGGTCAGACGATCATCGAGAGAAGATCATGGGTTAAACAGGAACCAAACGCCCAGAAATGCTACTGGGTGGATTCCCAACGATTCCTTAAATTATTCTTCGAGAGGCTCCAATCTGTCTAACGCCGGCAAGTCTCCTACGTTAGGTATAAGCTGGTTATCGTCCAAATTAAATATGCGTACGGTCGGGTGAGAGTCTATGAGAGGCCGGGCGTTTATCCAAGGATTGCGTGAGGAGCTTCGTGAGCTTAACAGACGTGTCGAGGAGCATCCCTTCCTCACCAAGGCAGAGAAAGGCATACTGCCTAAGGAGAAGCTGAAACTCTTCGTCGAAAACCAGTACTACGTTGTTTACCATGATTTGAGGAGTTTAGCCCTGATGGTTAGCAGAGCCTCAAACCCCGACGAAGCAGAGTACTTCTCAAAGCTCCAGCAGGGGGATTTGATGGCTTTCCAGCAGCTCGTCAAGCTTGGAGACGAGCTGGAAGTGTCCTTCAAAGGTCTCAGCGGGTTGAGAATATTGCCGGCGGCTGTCTCCTCCACGCATTATCTGGCCTGGCTCGGGCTGTATGCTGGGGCCGCTGAGCAGGTAACCGCGTTGACCGTGAACCTTCCAGTCTGGGGCCGAGCGTGTGGAAGGCTTGCGTCCGGCATGGTCAAAAACTACAACATAAAATTTACGGGCTTAGATGCTTTCACCCATCCACCTGCTTGGGTAGAGGAGGAAGGGGTTAGAATTATCGGGAGATATTTACCCGATGCGGAGGAGCGGGCGCGTTTGGCTGCTAGAATGATTGAGAGCTACGAGCTCAGCTTCTGGGACGCCGTATACTCTGGGTGAGAGAAGCATGACCGCCTTCAGGGAGAGATTATGGCAGGGAGTGGCCGACATCTACAGCTCGATACTGGCACATCCCTTCATAACCGGGCTGACGGACGGAAGCCTCGACATAAAGGTTTTCAGGGAGTACGTCATTCAGGACGCGCTCTACCTGAGCAGGTTCTCGAGGGCCCTCGCTGTTTTGGGTGCAAAAGCCCCTGACGACGAGGCCTCCCTTACGCTGGTCTCCGCATCCCATGGTGCTCTGGCGGTTGAGCGCGCATCCCTCCACGAGTTCCTATTCAGAGAGTGGGGGATAAGCGTATCAGAGATTAAGGAGTATCAGATATCACCCATCACCAGGGCCTACACAGACTTTCTCACAGCCTGCGTGTACGATAAGCCGTTTCTAACAAGCCTCTCGGCGGTGCTGCCATGCTTCTGGATATACTTGGAGGTAGGGAAGGAGCTGCTGAAGAAGGGTTCGCCAGTTGAACTTTATAGACGCTGGATAAACACCTATTCCTCACCAGAGTATGAGCGGATGGTGAACGCCGTACTAGATCTCACCGACACTGTGGCTGTTGACGTAGCTGAACATCATTTGGAGGAGGCGAAACTATACTTCAGGCTTTCAACAATCTATGAATATCTGTTCTGGGACTATGCCTACCGTGGGGTGGGCTGGCCTTTTAAGCCCACGCCATAAGCACAGCAAGCAACATGACTGTCTTTAGCTGGTGACGTCTCCAGCCATAAACCAGATACTCTTAGCACCGCCGAAACCGGCTGAAGAAGGGGTAGACAATCGTGGAGAGTAGGCCACGTGATAAGACATTACCTTAGGCGGAGACATGTTTTACGAAAGGGTCTGAGTTTTTAACAAACGCTCGAGCAGGTGTTTGTCAGGTTTCGCCGCCCACGGCCAAGTATTTTCTAATCTGGTCAATCTCTTGACCCAGCCTGTCGGATGTTGTTTCCAAAACGATTTTTCCGTTAACCATAACTAGGAACCTTTCCGCTATCTGGCTCAAAATTTTATATCTTATTCCCTGCTCGACCAGCAAAACGCTGAGCCCGCTTTCCTTCATTCTGGTGATGATGCTGTAGATTCTGCTTGCGATTATCGGGCTGACCCCCTCTGTAGGCTCGTCAACCAAGAGGACTGAAGGATTCATCAAAAAAGTGCGGAGGAGACCAACAATCTTTCTCTCTCCACCGCTTAATGAATCAGCCCGTCTGTCGAGAAGGCTCTTCACCTCAGGATATACTTGATAGGCAAAATCGAGGTCTACGCTCTTTTTTCCAAAAGCAAGCCTGAAGTTATCAAGCACTGAAACACCGGGTATCAAGCCTGCGTAATCTGGCATGTATGCTATGCCCTTAGAAGCTATTGCATGCGTTGGAAGACTGGTTATGTCATGCCCGTTTAAGAAAACCTTCCCCCTCTTTGAAACACTTATGTTCATTATCGCTTTCAACAACGTGGTCTTGCCGACGCCGTTTCTTCCGATTAACGAGACAATCTCACCCTTTTTGACGCTGAAGTTTAAGCCGAATAAAATCTGAGCCTTTCCATAAAATGCGTCAAGGTTTACGACGTTCAAAACATCATTCATCCAAGATACACCTCCCTAACTTTCTCGTCTGCAGCTATTTTTTCAGGAGGGCCGTCGGCTATCACCTCCCCTTTATGCATGACAACCACACGTCGTGAAAACGTGAAAACGACATCCATGTCATGCTCCACAATAAGAACAGACATATTGGCTGGAAGTCTTTGCAAAAGCGAGACTATTCGTTCTTTCTCTCCGACGTTCAGGCCAGCGGTAGGCTCGTCCAACAGCAGGATAGTGGGTTTAGACAAAATTGCCATCCCGAGCTCTAGGATTTTCATCAAACCATATGGAAGCTGGCCTGCTTTTACGTTCATGTACGGAGAAAGACCTAGCTCATCGACTATCTCGCGAAAATCTTGAATGCCTTGCTTACTTCTGGATGAGGCAACAGTCAAATTCTCTTTAACGGTTAACGACCTGAACACGCTTGGGATTTGGAAGGTTCTGTTCAACCCCATTTTAACTCGTTCATGGGCGGGAGCTTTCGTTATGTCTCTTCCGTTTAGAAATACGCTGCCGCCGTCCGCAGCCAGTTGTCCTGAGACGACGTTTATGTAAGTTGATTTTCCTGCACCGTTTGGACCTATCATGGCCGTTCTCTCTCCTTCCTCAAAGACTAAGGAAACTTTATTGACGGCGACGAACTCGCCGAACTTTTTCACAAGCCCTGATGTCTTCAGAACTTCCTTCCCCATAGCCTCTCCACCAAATCTAAGACACCGCCTCGAGCGCCAAGCAGCAAGGCTACTAGAACAACTCCCATGAACAGCTGCCAGTACTCCGCAACCCTAGCGGTTAAAGTGGTTATTATTACAAAGATGAAGGCCCCTACGGACGGTCCGAGAAAATACTGAGCTCCGCCCAACAAGGTCATTATTAAGGGCTCTGCGGCAGTTGTCCAGTATGCGATGTCAGGTGTGACCGCTCGCAAGAGAAGCGCATAAAGCGAGCCCGCTAGACCGCTGAAAAAGCCTGAAACCATAAAACCTGAAAGCTTGTATCTGTAGACGCTCAAACCAGTGAACTTGAATCTGTCTTCGTTGTCCCCCAACGCTTTCAGCAACAACCCGAACCTTGATACATCGACCCAGTTTAGCAAAATCATGCTAGCCAAGAAGAAGACGAAAAGCAGTGGATAATAGTTTTCGATGCTGGATAGCGTGAATAAAAACGATGACCTAGGTATGCCTGAGATTCCATCGCTTCCTCCCGTAAAGTTACGCCATTTCAGTAAAAGCGAGTAGAAGAGCATCGCGAAGGCAAGGGTGAGCATGGCGAAATATATGCTGCTGTGACGCAAGGTTAAAGCGCCGACAGCAACGGCGAGAAGCGTTGCCAAAGCTATGCCGGACAAAATTCCTAACATCATGTCTGGAACTAGCTTTGTAGTCAGCAGCGCGACACCGTATGCGCCAGCCGCGTAGAAAAGAGAATGTCCGAAAGACACGTGTTTGAGATAGCCGAAAACTATGTTGTATGAGGTGGCGAAAACGGAGAAAATCATGAAAAGCGATGCGAGATAGATTATAAACCTGTCACCCGTGAAGCCCACGATGCCCGTCACTGCTAAAATAAACAAGAGCGGGATATGTCTCCCTAACGTTCCCCGAATATCCCCCATGGTCTCACCAGCAGCACAGCAGTCATGATAACGAATATCAAAAGGATGTCGACTTCGGGGATGTACAGCACGAGCAGGCTCTCCAACATACCTATCATCAACGAGCTTACAAACGCTCCAAACAAGTTTCCTAGGCCTGCGATGACCACTATTATGAATGCCGTTATTATCAGAGAGTCTCCAAGTCCCGGTGCCACGGGTGTGAAGGCCACCATGGTAGCACCTCCGAAACCAGCCAGCAGGCTTCCGATGAAAAACGTTGCGGTAAAGATTCTGCGAGTATTTATTCTAAGTGATTCGGCGACAAAGATATCCCGCCACGTGGCCCTAACCTTCAACCCCCAAAAAGTCTTCTCAATTAGATAATAGAGAAGGAAAAGCGAGGCTATCGACAGACCTATCACGAGGAAGTAAAACAATGGAAAAGGTCTTGTACCCACAGATACTATAGTTGACAACTCTTTCGGTAGAGGTATGGATCGCGATTCAGCGCCCCAGATAAACTTGCTCAAATCATTGATTATGAGCGTAAGCGCGAAAGTCATGAGAAGCTGGTAAATGCTCTCAATACGATATAAGGGCCTGAGCAGCGAAGTCTCGCTCAACACAGCCACGAGACTCACTACTAACGCCGAGATAAGAACAGTGGCTATGAAATTATTTGTAAGCTCATAAACCGTTAACGCCACGTATCCGCCTAAGACGAAAAAAGTAGCGTGAGCGAAGTTAACGACACGTGTCACACCAAATATGAGGGTCAAGCCTGATGCGATTAACCAGTAGTATGATGCTCTAAATACACCTGTAAACAACTGGTAGAGTATTGTTTCTAACATTTGTAAAAAAAGGAGGTTTAGGTGAAGGGTGGGTGTCTGAAGTATTCCCAGGCAGACCTTGTCACGAGGTTCGTTAGCTGCGGAATCTCGCCGCCGACATGCGTCACCTTGCCATACGGCACGTCATACAAGGCTTGATGGTCTTCAGGCCTTATCCATCTGACGCCAGCAGGCGACATGATAACACGGTCTTCGATCTGTTTAACCAAAGTGTCCAAGTCAAAGGTTCCTGCAGACTCCAAAGCTGCTTTTATGAGATAGATGGCTGTGTAAGTGGTTTCAGACGAATATGGCGGATATTTGCCCCACCTTTTCCTGAACGCCTCCACAAACCTTCGGTTAATCTCTGTGGCTGGGTAGAACCATACATATCTTCCTGAAACCCATGTTCCATACTTCGCCGTTGGGTATTCTGCGCCAAGCTCGTATGCGACATCCATTGAGTAACCCATTGGGTTGATGACGGCCAGCAGCCTGTCATAGGCTCCCAAGCTCCTCAGCTGTTTATGCATTGTTGCGGCTTCTAGGGCCCAGTTTGCTGAGAAAACGCCTTCGGCGCCTGCAGCTAAAACGGCGGATATGAATGGGCTGAAATCGGTTGTTCCAGGACTTTTGTTAAACTGTTCTGATACAAACTCGACATCAGGCTTGAGCGATGAAAGCGTTTTCTTGAAAAAGTCCCATGAAACCCTGCCGTATTCATAGTCTGGGTTTATTCCAGCCCATTTCTTGATGGGAAGGTCTTTGGCAACATATGCGGCCAGTATTCCGTCATGATAGACCGGGACAGAAACTCTGAATATGCTTTTGATTTTCTGCCGGTAGACAAGTTCCTCAGTAAGCCTGTGTGTGGCCGCATGCGTTACTATCAGTATTTTGTTCAGCTCCTGCATTATGGGTCCTACCCGCATGGCGTTGCCGCTCGAGTCCACGCCTATAAGGAAATCGACTTTCTCAGCTTCCACAAGTTCTCTAGCTTGCTTGACAACGTCAGCAGCCTCATCCCTTATTGAGAGCTCGATTTTACTGCCTAAAATTCCGCCTGCGGCGTTAATCTCTTCGGCGGCCAGCCTCGCGCCCTGTTCGATAAACGTTCCATATGTCGCCCAGGGCCCGCTCCTTATCCCTAGAACACCTATCTTAACAACGTCGCTGGGAAGCTTTCTGACGGGAGTCACCTCTTTGGTGACCTCCCTGGTAACCGTTAACGTTGTCTCTCTGCCAGGCCCTGTGACGGTAACGGTTCTCTCGTCACCAGGAGCAGTAACCGTCTGCACCCTTTCTCTGACCTCAGGAGCTTTCAGAGACCAGCCGACACCAGCGCCGACAGCAAGGCCGACAACCCCAGCGGCAATAGCTGACAGAAATCCCCGTCTAGACGGCTTGCTTTCCGTCATGTTTATAGGCGTTCGACGCCGCTATTTATTTCTATTACCGCCAGTTCCGGTACAGCAATCTAGTCTCGTTGGCGAACGCTCATAAGTTGTTGATCTTGATTGTTTGAAGCTTTAGTGCATGAAATGTTTTTTGAACTGCTTTGTCCATGCTCAGCCGGCTTGGAAAGAAGATTAGATGCGTTGTGCAGTGGCAGTCGCTTGAACCTATCTTCGACAGCGGTTTTCCCTCGGCGGCAAGCTTTGACGAGAGAATGCATTCAACACCAACTTTGTTTGTTACCGCGACTTGGATAGGTTTAGTCTCAGTCAGCGAGGTGATGTAGTCTATGTGCCAGCGTATCGGCTTATGCTTCTTGAGATGCCGTTCAACCCTCCGGATTAGATTTCTTCGCCCCGACCCGACGTAAACATAATATCCCTTCTCCAGATCCCTGTATCCAAGGGCTCCGATCTTCAGCCTCCTAGAGACTGGCAGATGGATTGCCAGCACGTATGTTCCACGACTTACAGCTAATGACAACTCCTTATGTTTTGAGGGCTTTCTTGAGTTTTTCCTTGACCGACGGGTCATAGTAAGAGCATCCACACTTAACTGTCTTAGGCTTGATTTTCAACTCCTCCAACGCTTTCCTGATTTTTGCTGGCGTGGTTTTGAGCTGTTTGGCGAGCTGGGATGCGGTTACAAGCTCACTCTTAGGCATGGCTTTACTTCTTCACGGCAGGCTATAAGCGATTCTATCTACTGTCCTTCAACTACGTTTGTCCTCGCCTGCTCCCTTAGGAACGTTAGCAGGTAGTGGGGGCCGCCGACACCTTTACCTGTGGCGCCGCTTGCTTTCCATCCGACAAACGTCTGGGCTCCCGGCCACGCGCCTGTGGTAGCTCCACCCCTCCTGTTTGCGTAAGTTACTCCGAACTGTATGTTGTTGAAGAAGTATTCAATCTCTTCCCCGTCTTCGGAGAATATTCCAGCCGTCAGGCCGTATTCCGTGTTGTTGGCTTCCCTAACAGCCTCCTCAAGGGTTTCAAACTCTGAGACGACGAGAATTGGTAGGAACAGCTCTTGCTTGAAGAGGATGTGGTCGCGTGGAAGCCCGTCGATTATCGTAGGCTGAACGTAGTAGCCTTTGTCGTATTCGCCGCCGCTCAGCACCTCGCCTCCGTAAAGTATTTCGCCACCGTCTTTCTTAGCCGTTTCAACATATCTTTTGAAGTTCTCGACCGCTCTCTTGTTTATTACGGGGCCCATGAAAACCTCCCGCCGCCGCGGGTCGCCTATCTTCAAGGCGCTCGTCTCTTTGACAAGCTCTTCTAGAAACCTGTTCTTTACCCCTTTCTGGACGTATAGCCTTGAGGTTGCTGAACATTTCTGCCCGTCGTATCCGAAGGCTGCCCTAATAACCCCCAGCACAGCTTTCTTAACATCGGCCTTATCCGTAACTATCGTCGGGTTTTTGCTCCCCATCTCTAGAACTATCGGCTTTGGATATGGTTGCGAAGAGGTGAACCTCCGGTAAAGACGCATTCCAACGTCTTTGGAACCTGTGAAAGCGATGCCAGCTATGTCAGCGTTTGTGGTTATCTCTTCTTCAAAGACGTCGCCAGGCCCTGTCACATAGTTGACAACCCCCGCTGGAACCCCTGCGTCTCTGAAGATTTTGTAGAGGAGAAGGCCTGAGAGAGGTGCTTCGCTGGTTGGTTTGAAGACGACGGTGTTGCCTGTTATCAAGGCTCCCAGCATCATTCCGTTGGCGAGCATGAAAGGAAAGTTGAAAGGGGATATGACAGCCCAAACGCCGTAAGGCCTGGCCACCATCTTGCAGCTTTCGCCAGGCCCGCCTGGCCCCATCTCCTTTTCATAGCCGTTGTTCTCCTCCATTATTCGAGCATAGTATTTGAGGGCGTCGATGGCCTCCCAGCACTCAGCCAACGCCTCAAGCCTGTTCTTGCCAGCCTCGTAGGTTATAACGGCAGCTATCTCAAACTTCCTCTCATCAATCAGCTCAGCCGCGCTCCTCACAATCCTCACCCGTTCACGCCAGTCTGTGCTCGCCCATTCCCCGAACTTGTTCTTCGCCGTTTCGATGGCTTGACGCAGATGTTTCGCGTTCCCCCTCTGGAAGTATCCAACGACTATAGATGTGTCTATCGGGCTTCTCTTCTCAAACTCCCCGTCCTCGGACAGTATTTCCCTGTCCCCAACGTGCATGGGATAACGTTTTCCAAGATACTTTTTTTCCACTGTTTCTAACGCTTTCTCGTATGCTGGATGCAGGGTTTCGTCAGCGAAAAGAGATACGTAGGTTATCTTCTGCCCCGGTTTAGCTGACATTCTCTCTCACAACGTTTTCCAACCCCCTCTAAATATGTTTTTCCAGCCGTCATGTGCGGACGGCAGACGCTATGTTTTTACGCTTGCACACAAACGCTAAAACGTGTTCACGGATTCGGAGCTTAGGTTCATAGAGAGGAATGAGCTTTGCAGGCTGGCCACAGCGGATACAAACAAGCAACCTCACGTCGTCCCAGTAGCATACCTGTTCAAAGACATGAAATTCTACATCGCAACAGACTACGGAACCAAAAAGCTCGCCAACATCAGGAAAAACAAAAACGTCGCACTAGTTGTCGACGTCTACAAACCGAATAAGGCAGTCATGGTGGTGGGCGAAGCCTCCATCCTCGAGAGAGGACCAGAATACAGGGAGGTTTACCAGCTTTTCTACAAGAAGTTTGCATGGGTCAGGGCGTCTCCATGGAAAGAAGGCGAGGCACCGTTCATCGTGGTCAAGCCTGTCAAGAAGGTCTCGTGGGGCCTGTGACCCGTCTAAAAATCCCTCTCTGGCGCAGCCTACCGATGTTTGAACATGTTGTCGGGCTTGTTTAGCCCAGCATGGTTACCTGGTGTTATGACTATAACTTGGTTGACGGTTTTTGTAAGCGATGTGAACAGTACAGCAGACTCTCAGGCTAAAAACATGATATGAAATACGTTTCCTATTTCCATGGTTTGGTGACGCCGGCATGTGTTGGACGCTGGCCAGATTGGTGAAAGTTTATCTTCATCGAAGAATGTCTCAAGCCATGCTGTCCGCAGAGCTTCTGATACAATCTGTGATGTTCGGTTTCCTTCAGGGAGGTCTTTACGCACTGGCGAGTTTAGGCCTGATGATTACATGGGGTGTTTTGAGGCTTGTCAACGTTGCTCATGGAGAGTTTCTCATGGTGGGCGCCTATGCCTCGTACTGGGCCCTCACTCTTATGAAGGGTGTCGCGATAACCACGCAGGTTGCTGCCGCTCTGTTGACGTCGGCCTTGCTAGGGCTGGGGCTTGCGTTGCTTCTATACTTCTCGGTCATAAAACAACTTGCTAAGGTTGAGGTTTTGGCGAGCTTGCTGGGTCTTTTCGGACTTTCCCTCATTATGATAAACATAATCATTCTCATCTGGACCGTTGACGTGCGAGGTGTTGTGCTGGACTTTGGGTATGTAACTATCGGGCCAGTGACGTTGATTGGCAGCCGTCTGGTCGCCTTTATGATAGCCATCGTGCTGGTGGGTTTCTTGTTCCTCTTCCTTTACAAAAGCTACTGGGGTTCCGCTTTGCGGGCCGTTATGCAGAACAGACGAGCCGCCGCGCTGGTTGGGATAAACATGGACGCAATCTACATGCTGGGCTTCACCATCGGCATAGTTTTAGCCTCCATTGCAGGAGGTTTAGTCTCATGGAGCATAGCGCATGTTGAACCCTTCATGGGCGGGGCTTATACGTTGAAATCCTTCGCCATAGTGCTCATCGGCGGCGTCACAAACCCTGTCGGTATCCTCATCTCCGCAATCACCTTCGCGGCGATAGAATCTGTTTTCGCGGTTCTGACAGACCCAGTATATTCCATGGCTTTGGCGCTGGCTGTCATAGTGTCCGCCATAGTCGTTAGAGGTGAAAAACTTTTTGGCTAAGCACATAAGGCTTGTATCGCCTATAAGGCCGTTGGAGCTCACGCCTATCACGGCTTTGACGGCAGTCTTAATAGCTGTGCCTTTTGTTCTAACCACTTACCAAACATCCATCACCTTTGAGATCCTGAGATATGCCATCCTGGGGATGGCTCTCAACCTCTTCTACGGCCTGCTGGGTTATGTGAACTTTGGTCAGGTTGCTTTCTATGGGCTGGGGGCCTACGCCACAGCTGTCTCCGTCATCGTGGGGGTTCCGCTGTTTTTGGCGCCTTTTGTCGGAGGGCTGATTGTCGCAGGCCTCGCATATCTTCTATCGCTTCCGCTGCTGAGGACGAGGGGAATATACTTTGCTATCGCAACCTTGGGACTGGCTGAAACCATTCGGCTCTCTTTCTTGAAGATTCCATTCCTGGGTGGTTCATACGGTTTAGTCCTTCACACAAGCTATCAGCTCGTCGAAGCCTACTACACCCTTCTCGCCATATTCGCCAGCCTGCTAGCCGTAACCTACCTGATACTCAAGTCAAGCATCGGAGTCGAGCTGAGGGCGATAAGGGAGGATGAGGAGGCTGCGGAGTCGATGGGCGTAAACACGGTAAAATACAAAAGGCTTGTGTTCACGCTGAGCGGTTTCTACACGGCTTTAGCCGGCGGGGTGTTTGCATGGCTTTCAACATACGTAAACCCTGAAACCGTTTTCCAGACACTCACCACCATCGAGATGTACATCGTTGTGTTGATAGGTGGGGCTGGAACGATGCTCGGCCCCGTCGTCGGCGGAATCATCTTCTACATATCCAAGATCAACCTGCTGGTCAATTATCCTGAACTCCACTTCCTGATGTTCGGCGCCTTGCTAACCATCACTGTTAGGCTTGCTCCAAGAGGCATCGTCGGCGGTCTGGAGCAGTATGTACGGATGCGTCGGATTGCCAAGCTGAGGGGTAGAAGGGCTTGACCAGGGTTAGCGTGCTGAAGGCCACGGGCATGTCGAAAAAGTTCGGCGGAGTCACGGCTGTTGACAACGTTGACATAGAGGTCGGACGCTCCGAGGCGGTGGGGTTGATAGGCCCTAACGGAGCTGGAAAAACAACGCTCCTCAACATGCTTTCCGGGCTCATTAAACCCGACCGAGGGCATGTGGAGCTTGAAGGAAAAAGTGTCGACGGTCTTCGCCCACATCAGCTTATGAGAAAAGGTCTGGCCAGAACCTTTCAAATCCCCAAGCTCTTCAAACAGATGACGGTTTTGGAAAACGTTCTCGTGCCGTTGGCTTCAACAGACATGGATGGCGCTGCGATGCATAGTAAGGCGGCGAAGCTGCTGAAGCTCGTCGGCTTGGCTGGCATGGAAAACATGCTGGGCTCAGAGCTGTCTGGCGGGCAGCAGAAGCTGCTTGAAATAGCCAGAGCGTTAACCACCGAGCCGAAAATCGTCTTGATGGACGAGCCTCTGGCCGGCGTTCATCCCCAGATAAAGGAGACGATACTTTCAACAATCAGCGACATGAAGAAAGGCGGTGTATCGTTTCTGATAGTGAGTCACGATGTAAAAACCATTACATCCATCTCCGACAGGTTGGTGGCGATGAGTAGCGGGAAAAAGATTGCCGACGGCGTTCCGACTGAGGTGATGCTGTCAGCGGAGGTTGTTGAATCATACTTGGGTGTTTGACATGCTGAAGGTAAGCGAGCTCATCGCAAGCTACATGAAAGGCGTGGTCGTTCTCGAGAGGGTGAGCATGGAGGCTAGACGTGGCGAGATAACAGTTGTGATAGGCCCTAACGGAGCTGGAAAATCCACGCTGTTGAAGGCAATATACGGGTTCATCAAGCCAACCTCTGGAACCATATTCTTCGACGGCAGAGAAATAACCGGCGGAAAACCCCACAAGCTTCTGCGGATGGGAATGGCGTATCTTACGCAGGAGAGGGAGGTTTTTCCCGAGATGAGTGTGGAGGAGAACTTGAAGCTCGGAGCATGGTTGTTCAAGAACGATAGAAAAAGAGTTGCAGCGGCTCTCGAGTCGGTCTACCAGCATTATCCATTCCTGTTGAAGAGAAGAAGCCAGAAAGCAGGAAGCTTGAGCGGAGGCGAGCAGCGAATGCTCGAGCTCGGAAGGCTTTTGATGGTTGAGCCGAAGCTGATATTGTTGGACGAGCCTACAGCAGGCTTAGCTCCAAAGGTGGCTAGGGAAATATACTCGGAGATTTCGAGGCTTAAGGAGAGAGGGTTGACAATCTTGCTCGTGGACCAGAACATAAAAGCCGCCGTGCAGCTGGCCGACTATATCTACGTGCTGGAGATGGGGAGGGTGGCAACGTCGGGGAGCAAGGAAGAGTTGAGCGTTAAAGTTCCTGAGCTGGTGAAAAGCTGGCTAACTCAGACATCGGGCTAGCCCTGCCTCAGGAACCCTTCCGGGTCAACCCTTTCCCTCAAAACCTGCAATTCCTCGCCCGTTGGCTGCTGAAGCTCCTCCACATTCGAGTAGTCGAAGACGAACCCCGTCTGGCTTACAACCTGTTCCAGACTGACGCCGGACATCAAATACCTCAGCCTTGCTTCACGAGATGGTGTGTCAAACGAAAACACAGCCAACGGTGTTATGATGTATTCAGGTCCGCCTCCAAGCCCTAGCTCATCTCTATGCAAACCGTCTCTACACCATCCCATGGCGCTGACAAGGTCGCATCTGTCAACCAAGGTTCTCCTGTCATGTCTTTCAAGGTAAATGATGAACCTGCGAGAGTTCGCTGTCAACGAAGCCACACCTATCGGCCCAGGACCCTTAAGCCTGTATCCTCCTTTCTCACCCCTTATCCCAAACAGGTTGACGTTGCCGAACTTATCCACCTGTAAGCCGCTTACAAAGAAGACGTCGAAAAGACCAGCCCTACCCATTATCTCATCGATACCGATGGTTGCCTCTGCGTAAGCCGAGTATCTCCAGTCTGCGAAAAACTCGAAGGAGATTATGTTTTTGAACGGTAGGAGATTGCATGCATATGGGCCTAGTACGATTGTCGTGTTAGGTGCATGTGTGAAATGTGCGAGTAGGACTCCAGCCCTCGGCACGGGCAGAGCTGTGCCGACTGCGACGACGGTGTTGTCGTGAATCTGACGTGATATGAACGATGCTAAAACCTCCCTCCAATGAGGTTTATCCTGACTCAACTTGAACACTTCCCAGAGAAAGAAGTTTTCTAAAGCCGATGGTCTGTAAATACTCCCAATGGTCTTTCGGCTCGTATACATACTTGTTTAGATACTCTTGTAATGGTTGTCTGTCTCCCTTCAGCCATGCGTTGGCGGCGGGGACGTATTCCTGAGAAAGATGTTTGATGTCAGCGGTGTAGAACCCTGGGCTTGATGTGGGATGTGCTCCGTATGGTGTGTGTACAACTGCTTCAACCATGTAGTTCGGTATCGTGGTTCGCCAATAGTTAGCCCTGATGTGTTCGTTGCTAACTACTTTTTCAACCTCCACTATAACTTTCTTGCTTGCGGAGGCTATCAGCCTGTCGAGCAGCAGATGGCTTACGTGCTGTATGTTTCCATACTCGTCCGCCAGCGACGCATGTATAAGAGCTACGTCGGCTGAAAGGGCTGGAACTGCAAGTAGCGTTGATCCCGTGATAGGCTCTGTTAGAGTCTTCACGTGTGGGTTTACTTCCGTTATCGAGGTTCCTATGCCGCCGCGCCATAGAGCACAGGGTAGGCCCTCGCTCGCAGCCCTTAAAGCAGCTATTAACATGCCTGTGTCCAGCTCGCTTACCTCAACCTCGTTTTGCTCTACAGCGCTTCGGAAGACGGGCCCAATTCCAACTATAGTCTCACCGCCCACGTAGGACGTAACTATCTTGCTGACGGCGCCCGCTGCAATAAGCATGTCTACGTCCAGCCCGCATGGCGGAGAGATTACAGTGAGATTTTTGACGTGATTTTTCATCACCGTCCTCAGAAGTGTCATCGGTCTCGATGCTAGCTGGAACCCTCCAATCGCGATGCGACATCCGTCTTTGACAAGTTTGAGGGCTTCTTCTAAAGTGGTGAGCTTAGTCTTTCTCATGTCGGGGCTCCAAGTGAATCGAGGTATGAGATTATGTCGTTTAACATCGTCCCTACGGGGAAAACTTTGTCGACGCCGATTAGATATAGTTCCTCTATGTCTTTTCGTGGAATAACGCCACCGACAACTATCTTGAACCTTTCCTCGCCGCCTTCTTTTTTGAGCAACTGCATCAGCTTCTCTACGTAGGGCAGATGGCTGCCTGAGAGGAAGCTCAGCCCTATGACGTCCACATCCTCTTCTATGGCTGTGTTGACCACGGTTTCCGCGGGAACCCTCATCCCCAGATAAACAACCTCGAACCCAGCGTCCCTTAAAGCAATGGCGAGAACTCTCAGTCCCCTGTCATGTCCGTCTAAACCTCCTTTCGCAAGCAGTATTTTCGGCTTCCTTCTATATCGGCGGAGGCTCTCTATATTCTCCGTATACATCCCGTAATACCTCGCAGATCTCGCCTACTGTTGCGTAAACCTTAACGGCATCTAAGATGTATGGCATTATGTTTTCACCGGATTCAGCAGCTTCCCTCAACGCTTTCAATGAAGCCTTAACCCTCGCCGAATCCCTGTTCTGCTTTGTTTTCATCAAGCGGTCGACCGCCTTCTCATACGTCTCTTTTCTAAACCTATAGTATTCGATCTCCTGCTCATCGCCGCCGTCTTCTTTAAAGATGTTGTGTGCGACTATAGGTGTCTCTCCTTTCTCCACCTCTTTCTGGAAGTTGTAGGCCTCCGTGGAGACCATCTGGTGGTAAAGCCCGCCTATGATGGCTTCGACAGCACCTCCCGCCTGCTCTATTCTATCCATTACTTCTGTGATTCTTCTCTCCATCTCGTCTGTCAGCCACTCCATGTAGTATGAGCCGCCCAACGGGTCCACAACATCCGCCGCACCGCTCTCATAGGCTATTATTTGCTGAGTCCTGACCGAAACCTTTAGCGACTGTGGTGTCGGGATGGCGTATGCTTCGTCGAAGCATGCGATGTTCATAGACTGCACTCCGCCGAGAACAGCTGCTAATGCGCCGATTGTCCCTCTGACGATGTTTATCAACGGTTCTTCAACCGTGTAAACGCTGCCTCCTACGGCTGTTCCTATCTTAAGCGCCATTGACGCTGGGTCTCTGGCTCCAAATCTTTTTCTCAACAGCTTGGCCCAAATTCTTCGCATGGCACGAAACTTTGCAACTTCCTCGAACAAGTCAACGTGTGAATATGTGTAAAACGCTATCTTGGGCGCTACGCTGTCTATGCCCAAACCTCTTTCCAGCGTGGACTCGAGGTATGCTATGGCGTTAGAAAAAGCGAGTCCGGCGGCGGTGGCTGCGCTGGCCCCAGCCTCTCGGTAATGAGCTTCGCAGACGTTTATAGGAACGAACTTCGGCATGTTTTTTACGCAGAACTCTATGACGTCAACGCTCGTCTTGAGGGATGGCCTAGGCGGGAAGATGAAAGCGTTCCTTGCAGTAAGCTCTTTGAGGTTGTCGTTCTGAACCGTTCCAGCCAAAGATGATATGGGTACTCCACGTTTTTCAGCCGCGGCTATGAACATGGCAAGTATTATAGGTGCGGTGGCGTTGATGGTGAACGAAACCGAAACTTTGTCGAGGGGAATCTCTTGAAAAATTAACTCCATCTCCCTGAGCGTGGGTGTGGAGACGCCCACTCTGCCTACTTCTCCGTAGGCGAGAGGGTCGTCTGGGTCGTATCCCAGCTGGGTAGGCAGGTCGAAAGCCACGCTCAAGCCTGTTTGACCCCAGGACAAAAGGCTCTTGAAGATGTTGTTGGTTTCCTCGGGGTCGCCGTAGCCGGCATACTGTCTTATCGTCCATATTCTTCCTCTATAGCCGGTTGGGTAAACTCCCCGGGTAAACGGGAGGGAGCCTGGATAGCCCAGCTTCTCCTCATAGTTCCATGAATCGCCCAAATCCTGGGGCGTGTAAACATCTTTTATCGGTATTTTCGAGGTTCTGGTGTAAAACTGTTTTTTCCTCAACCCGTGTTTCTGCTTGTAAGGTTCTAAAACCTCCAACAGCCATTTTTGGAGACTCACAGTTTGTTGGATGCTTACGGTAATAAAAACATTGTTCTTCGGACTATCGGCTGCGATGACGTGTTTTATCTATGGATGGCGAATGTTTTGCCCTGGATTCGCCAGCGCGGCAGATAATCCCGTTTGTATAGAAGAAGCTCTCTGTCAACCTGCATGACCTGTGTCGCATAGTTATTCTTGTATGTTTTGTGCCGTGCCACGACTATGCCAACGTCCTTGCGTTCTGGATGTTCTTTTGTCTCCAATATCTCTGTAACAACGTGCAGCGTGTCGCCGTCGAACACGGGGGCAAGCATTCTCACGTTCTTAATCTCCACATCCCTCGCGATATTCTTGAAGTCTTCAGACGCCACACCGAAGCTTATTCCAAGAACCATAGTCATCACCAGAAGAGGCTGCTTGAACTCCGTAAACTGCATGTATTCTTTGTCGAAATGAAGGCACGCTGTGTTCAGCAGGCTGTGCGAGAAGAACAGGTTGTCTTGGAAGGTCACGGTTCTGCCGAGCCTGTGAACTATGACTTGCCTAGGCTTAACGTCTTCGAAGAACAGCCCTGGATAGCCTGAAAACACGCTCAACTACACCTTCACTCTCTTGAGATATTCACGCCATGGTGAGCTGGACCTTTTGTACACCAGGTTCGTCCTCTTTATCTCGCCTATCAGCTCGTTGTTCTGGTTGTAGCCACGGTGTATCCAAGTCACTATGCCTGCGTTGGGGCGGGACCTTGATTCGCGAACCTCAACGACCTCCGTCTCAACATACAGCGTGTCGCCGGGATACATTGGTTTGTATAGTTTCATGTAGTCTGCTTGCAAGAACGCCATCGTGTTCATGCTGCTGTCCTTGACGCTCATGGCCAGAAGCGCGTTTAACACAATCAAAGGATGTATGACGATTCCACCAAACTCCGCAACCTTTGCATACTCTTTGTCGATGTACAGCGGTGTGCAGTCTCCGGTGAAAGATAGCCAGCTGTAGTTGTCGTATTCTGTGAAAGTTCGGCCAGGCCACGACACGACCTTCATGCCGACCTTGAAGTCTTCGAAGTAGGGGCCTTCGCCATCCCACGGCGGCGATTGCAGCTCTTCATCAGCCATTTTTCTACGCCTCTCCGTAGGACCTTGGCATGCCCAGCACGTTTGTGGCGACGAAGTTCAACACCATGTGAGGAGATATCTGTGCGAAGACCAGGAACTCGCTTCCACGCCACAGCCTCTCCACATCCATGTCAACCGAGTAACCGTACCCTCCGAGCGTCAGCACAGCAGCCCGACAAGCAAGCGCGCATGCTTCGGCTGCAACATACTTCGCGGCGTTTGAATAATAGCCAATCTGCTTGGGTTCGCCGTTGTTGTCTATCATCTCTAAGGCTTTCCACTTTAGAGCATCGGCGGCTTCAAGCCTTATCCATGCATCGGCTAACGGAAACTGGATGCCTTGGTATTTGGCTATCGGTTCAGGGGGGAACACAACCCTTTGCCCCGCATATTCCACAGCCCTTTTAACGGCATACCTGCCCATGGAGATACACTGTCCAGCTATGAGTGTCCGTTCGACGTTAGCTCCTTCAAGCAGGTAGTAGAAGCCTTTCAATTCATCGCCAAGCAAATGCTCCTTCGGAATGGACAGCTCGCTGATATACATCATGTTCGTGTCTATGGGGCGTCTGATGTTGTTGGGTATTTCCTCTATCTTTATCTCTTTTCCCAGATGATCCCTAAGGTCTACGAGGAACAGGGCTATGCCCTCGGTTTTCTTCTTCGCTTTGTCGTAGGGGATTACTCTGGCGGCGATAATTCCTAAGTCTGAATGGCGTACTCTTGAGATGAATGCCTTCTGTCCATTGATTACGTAATAGTCTCCGTCGCGTCTGGCTTCAGTCTTCATACGCAGCGTGTTAAAACCTGTATGGGGTTCTGTGACGGCGAAGACTTGAAACCTTAGCCGGCCTTTCGCCAGCTCGCGAAGATATTTTTGCTTCACCTCAACCCCTCCATACTTTACAAGCAGATGGTTGTTGAAAAAACCGCCGTGGACAGCGTTCGAAGCCACGACACCGCCCGGAGATGCAGCTATCTCCTCCAGAATCAAGTCGACTTCCGTGACACCATGGCCTGAGCCGCCATATTCTTCAGGTATGTTGACACCCATCAACCCATGTTTCTCAACATCCTGTATAAACTCCAGCGGAAACTTTCGTTCCTCATCTTTTTTAGCCCAGTACCTGGAGTCGTAGTTCTTTATGATTGACCTGACCGTGTTTCTGGCCAGCTCTATGAACTCCTTTCTCTCCTTAGTCAGCCACCACATGGCGGACTGGCCGATACGTCGCTATTATAGTTTTACGACAGAGGTGATGAATAAAAAATCGGGTTAGTTTTCTGGCCTGTCCTACCTTTTCGAATCCCACGTTGGTATCGGATAGATGGCTTTGGCTGTGGCTCCCTCAGGAGGCCATATGATAGCTTTCTTACCTCCCTGCCACTGCACTAACACCATCTTGTGCGCCAACTGCTTACCTGTGGCTGGGTCTATCTTAAAGTCGCCGTACACCGTTGAGAGCGTCATCGTGTTGAACACCTTTCTTATCTCGTCGTTGTCGAGCGTTCCAGCCTTCTCAATCGCGTATCCTAAGTACAGTGCGCCAGCGAACCCGGCTGTAGTGTGGTATGTTGGCTCGATTCCGGTCTTGGCCGTGTATGTTGCTATCAGCTCGCTGGCGTTGGGACCATAATCGATGTTTTTGACGTTGTATCCTACCTCCCATTGAGAAGGACCTGCCAGCCCTTCTACGGCTTTGTAGCCGCCGACACCTTCGACGAACGCGGGCTCGGTTATAGCCACCGTTACGCTTACGAACTTCAGGTTTATGTTCAGCTCTTTAAGCTGTCGGACTGCGAGCGTGCCGTCTGCTATGTGGGATCCTATCAGAAGAGCGTCTGGGTTTGAGGCTTTAACCTCCAAAAGCACCGAGGAGAGGTCTGAAATCTTGTCGGGATAGGACTTTACATACACCACGTTTAACCCCTGCTGCCTTGCGTAGTTGACCGCACTTTCTCCGGCAACCTTCGTGAATGCCACATCCCTGTATATCACGGCCACCTTGTTTGCCGACGGGTCCGTTGCCTTCAGGAAATCTATGCTGCTGTAGAGGTATTGGCTTGCTGGAGTGAGAGGCTGGACCAAATACTTGTAGCCCTTCTCAAAGATGTAGTCGTCTGAACCCAAGCTGGTGATCATAACTTTCTTATGCTTTTCAGCTATTGGTGCCACAGCTGCGGTCAACGGGCTGCCGTATGGCCCTAACAGAGCATGAACTTTGTCTTCTGTCACCAGCTTCTCGTATAGGACGATGGCTCTCTCCGTGTTGGATTCATCGTCATAGTATATCACCCTGACAGGTATCTTCTTGTTGTATTCGGCGACGAAGAGACCGCCCTGTCTGTTTACCCAGTCAGCCCACATCAACACCCCGTCGTGCTGTCTCTTGGCGACGGCTGCGTACTGTCCAGTGAGAGAAATCGAGTATCCGATGCGGATGGCTTCAGGAGCTTGCGGAAACTGTTTCTCAACCGTCAACGTCTTCTCAACGGTTCTTGTCAATTCTGCGGTGCGGGTTACAGTAACCCCCGGCTGCGTTACCGTTTCACGCTGTTGTGCTGTTACGGTGACTGTTCTCTCTGCCGCTGGTCCTGTTCTTATGAGGGTGGCTCCCGCTCCGCCGATGATTAAACCAACAACGCCTGCGCCAACCGTCGACAAAAGCTGTCTCCTAGATGTTTGTCCTGCGCTGCTCATGCTTGCATCTCGTCAACACAACATATATAAGTCTTTTCCATACTATATGTACAGACGAACAGAATGAGCCTAGGCATCTTTCGACACGGCTCCGCGGAGTGCTAATGTTTTACATTTTGAAGAAATGTCTCGTACGCCTGAAGGCTCACCGGTGCATGCGCATCAAGCTTCGCCACCGTATTCATGTATTTTCTGAGCTCGTCTACAAAGTCGGGATGGGAGCATCTTTCGATGATGAGCCTTGCCCTGCTCTTCGGCGACAGGCCGCGTAAGTCCGCCCATCCCTGCTCGGTTACAACAACGTCTACGTCATGTTCGGTCACGTCGGTGTGGAGGGTGATGGGCACAATCCTCGAAAACTTTCCTGCAGACGCGGTTGAAGGAAGCGCTACAATCGTGATATATGATGCTCGAGTAAAGTCCCCTGAGCCACCCACACCGTTGTGTATCTTTCCGTCGATATGTGATACGTTTGCGTTGCCGTACAAATCTACTTCAATGGCTTGTTGAACACAGATGACTTGAAGCCGAGATATAACCTCCAGCGAGTTGGTTATCTCATACGGTCTGATTACTATGTTGTTGGAAAGCTGATTGAACCGTGTATAAAATTCATCCCTGAATTTTTCCTCACCCTTCAAAGTGTAGAGGCATGCTGTGCTCATGTTTTCAATTTTTTCAGTTGCCAGCGCCCATTTGACGGGAGCCACTTCGGTCCATACCGAGACGTGTTTCTGCGGCAGCTGGTCGATAAGCTGGCTTGCAAGAGGTCCAACTCCTGCTTGGAGCACTATGTTCTCCCCCGCCTCTCCCGATTGTTCCAGAAACTCAATAATGTTTTGTGCAATTTTCTCCTCGAGTTTTGTCGGAGGCTGGTATGCGGCGGCATGTTCTTCCTCCGAATCGCTAATAACTATCGAGGCTATCTTTGACTTGGGAATCCTAAGGTATGGTGCGCCAACGCGTTCGCCGACATCGCGTATGGGAATTGGCGTCCGTGGCTGCGGAGCATACACGTCGTGAACCCCGTTGAGAATCGGTTTCCGAATGTTAACCTCAACTATGACTTTCTTCGCGGCTTGCACCATCGCTGGGACACAGTCGAGGGAAAGCGATGGGGTGATGTTGCCTTTCTCGTCGATATACGTGGCTTCTATGACCGCTATGTCCAGGCCACCGCGCGGAATCACGCCTCGTCTGACGAGCTGGCTGTATTCGGAGAGCCAGTAGTCGACGAACTCTATCACGCCGTGGTTAACTCTCTCCCTCATTTCGCCGCCTCCCGCTATGAGGTATCTTGATTTGACATGGGCGGTGGACATGCATTGTTCGAAGCTGTTGGTGGTTGTTCCAGCTACGAGAAGCGCTCGTATGTCAAGCCCTTCACCTCTCTCCTTGGATATCTCAGCTATGGCTTTCGGTATTTCCTTCGGCACAGCCGTTCCCGCCATTCCAGAGAAGGCCACGCTCACGCCGTCGCCGAAGAAATCCCTGACAGTCGTTAACGCATCTTTTACTTTTTCTCTCAAGCTGCTGTCTTTAACTCTGTCGAATTCCATTTAACATGGCGGAGTTGTTTCGCCTGACTTTATAGTTATCACAAACGTTTGTTGAATAAGGAAAAGCTTATGTGAATGTGAGCTGCTGCGGGTTTCGAGACTGAGTCCGGTGAAACGGCGCTGACAGGGGTCATGACGGTCAAGCAGAGATGCCTGCTTTCCTCCTACATCTACCAGCACACATGTTCGTTTGCAGCTCTTTCGATACCGCCTTTGCTGCCCTTAATCAGCTCGGAGCTGTCGCTCACCGCCGCTAATGCAGGCTTGCTGATGTTCATGGTCTATCTGTCCACCGCGTTAACCGCGCCCGCTTCAGGTTATTTTACCGACAGGGTTGCGATGAAGTTTTTGGTTGTTTTCTCAGTAGGCTTGCTTTCTCTGGGTCTGGTTTTGTTGTCAGCGGCTAGGGATTTTCTGACCTTGCTTGCAATAGCGTTGATGATGGGTGTAGGCTACTCCGTTTCAGGGCCGCTCAGCACGAAGATGGTGGCGAGCGTGTTCGAGCAGGAGATGAGGGCGACGGCTTTGGGGATTAAGCAGACCGGAACATCCAGCGGAAGCGCTTTAGCTTCCTTAATCCTCCCATCGATAGCCGTCGTCGCCCACCGTCACTCAGCATTCATAGCAGCCGCCGGCATAGCTGCAGCAGCCATACCGATAATCATACTGACATACGTAAACACAATAAACCCCGAAAAAGCCCAAAGTGAACGCTACATGCTTGGAGCGATGTCCAGAGGCGATACGATTCTTTTCCAGCTGGGGTCTTTTGGCCTGGGATTCTGCATGTTCGCGATGATTGCGCATCTGCCTCTCTTTCTTACGGCTGACGTAGGCTTCAGCATCGTTGAAGCAGGGTTCATGCTTGCGCTGACGCAGTTCTTCAGCGTTTTGGGGAGAGTAGGTCTCGGCGTTCTAGCAGATAGGTTTTTCAGCAGAAAACGCACTGCGGTGCTTTCACTCGCTAGTATAATCGCCGCGGTCTCCTCGACTGTTTTCATACTATCCGTGAGGTCTCAAACATTTATCGCCGCCGTTTCACTGGCCTTCATAGGCTTCTTTCTCTTTGGAAGCATAGGTGTAGTGTTCACGATTGGATCAGAGCTTTTTAACTCGGAGCGTGTCGGCACAACAAGCGGAATGACATACTTTTTCCTCGCTCTCGGAAACTCCTTCGGCCCGCTTGTGTTTGGACAGCTCATAGACGCGCTAGGCTATTCAACCGCATGGCAGTTGTACGTCTTAGCCGTGTGTCTCTGCGCCTTCGCGTTCATCTTCCCGTTGATTTCGCATGTAAAACCGGGCAGGTTGTTCTCTCCCCAGCTATAGTTGGGGATGGTGATCGCGGGACAGCGTTCTGTATAATGAGTTCGAGAGGTCTGCAGCAACTGTTTGATGATGGGGAAGTTTGACGTCAGACGGTTGATAGCCTACGGCCTGAAACCCCACACGGGCAGCATGTTTGGAAGGTTTTTCTCAAACTCTTCCCGTGTTCCGGAAAATTTGTTCTGCCCCAGCTCGAGCATGTAGACGTAGTCTGATAACGAGAGTGCGGCTGATATATTTTGCTCAACAAGGAGTATGGTCCTGCCTTCGTTCTTCAGCAACTTTATGATCGTCTTTATTTGTTCGAGTGTTTTTGGGGAGAGGCCTGAGGAAGGCTCGTCCATCAGTATCAGGCTTGGGTTTGATAACAGCGCCTTAGCTATCTGGAGCAGCTTCTGCTGGCCTCCGCTGAGGTTTCCTGCTTTTTGTCTCTTCTTCTGCTCCAACGCTGGGAAACGAGAGTACACCTGCTCGAGCCGTTCCAAAACCAGCTTCTTGTCTCTTCTCAGAAGCCACAGCCCGGACTTGAGGTTTTCCTCAACCGTCATGCGGGGGAAGATGCCGCTGTCTTGGAAGATGTATGCGATACCTCTGCGCAGAACGTCGTGCGGCTTTAACCCTGCTATGTCCACGCCTTCGTGGATTATCTGCCCTTGGAAGGGTTTGAGGAACCCGTATATGGTGTTGAGGAGCGTCGATTTTCCGCTGCCGTTGGGCCCAAGCACACATGTAACAGAGCCTCTGTAAACAGTCATGGAAACGTCTCTCAACACGTTGACGTCCCGGAGATAGCCTGAGTACAGGTTTCTGACTTCAAGAACTATGTTAGAATCCGAGGTAAAGCCTAGCCACCTCCCTATCAGCCATTATCTCCTCAGGCATTCCTTCGGCGATTTTCTTCCCCTCGCTCATGACGACAATCTTGTCGCTGATGCTTGTTATCGTGTTAATGTCGTGGCTGACTATCAGGAACGTCTTCCCCTCGCTCTTCATTCTCGCGATGATTTCGAGAAGTTTTGAGACCACAGTTGGATGAACTCCTGCGAAAGGCTCGTCCATCAGCATCGTCGTAGGCTCCAGTATCAAGGCCCTCGCGAACTCGAGAAGCTTCTGCTGTCCGCCCGACAGCGTCCCCGCTTTTTCACGAGCTTTGTGCGCGAGCCCCGTGAGCTCCAGCAGGTCGGCCGCTTTCTTGTACAGGTTTGTTTGGCTGGAGTTGTTTTTGTTGACGGTGGCGAGCATGTTCTCCATCACGGTAAGCTCCCTGAATATTTTGGCTATTTGAAAAGTTCTCCCAACCCCCATCGCCGCTATCTGATGAGGTTTTAGAGTGTGGATGGGTTTGTCGCCGAGCAGTATCTTTCCCGAGTCGGGTTTGATTAGGCCGTTTATCAGGTTAAGGAGTGTTGTTTTGCCGGACCCGTTTGGACCTATTATCCCCACTATCTCATTCCTCCCAGCCTCTAGGCAAAGGCGGTCGACCGCTGTTATGCCGCCGAACCTTTTCGAAACCATGTCAACCTGAAGCCGCGACATTTCTCATCCCCCAGCGGAGAACACACGTCTTGGCTGCAAAAGTTTCACTAACGTTCCGTAGATGCCTGATGGCATAAACCTTATGAAAACCATCAAAACAACACCCAGGAGAATCAGCCTGTATTCTTCTATGAAACGCAGGTATTCGGCGAGGAGTGTTACGACGTAGGCGCCGACGACAGGTCCTATGATGGTGCCTCCGCCCCCTATGCCCCACATAAGTATCAGCCTGAGAAGGTAGTCGAGGAAGAATATGCTGGCCCCGACGCTTGTCATGTACGTTGTGAAAAATCCTCCCGCAAGGCCTGCGAACGTGGAGCCGACCACGTTAGCCAGAACCTTGTACTTTACGGCGTCGATTCCCACCGTCTCGGCAGCTGCTTCATCTTCTTTGACGGCTTTCATGTACAACCCCACCCGCGACCTGCCTAACAGAAACAAAAGCGAAACCGAAACAAGCATGAAACCGAACGTTATGTAGAAGTTTGCCACCGCGCTCTTGGAGATGGGAAGTATTCCATGGAGGCCCAGCTCCCCGCCCGTTATTTCATGAAACTGTCTCGCCAGAGCGTAGGAGAGGACGAGGAGGGCGAAAGTGACGAGGGTGAGCAGAAGATATTTGAACCTGAGGCATAGGATGCCGACGCCGAATCCCAACAGGGCGCCGACCAACCCGCCTGCCAAAACAGCTGCTTCCGGCGGTGTGTTAAACCAGAGGATGAGCCATGCTGTTGCGAAGGCCCCCCATCCGAAGACCGCTGTATGGCCTGCGGTCAGCTGCCCCGTGTATCCCACTATGATGTCTAGGCTGGCTGCAAGGACTGCGAAGATGTGAACGATTATGAGGATTCTGAGGAGGTAGCTGTCGCCTGTGAAGAGTGGGTGTGCTGCGTAAAGTGCTGCAGCTAAGACGACTGGGATGAGCTGTTTCATACCACTCTCTCCTTCACGCCGAAGATCCCCTGCGGCCTTAGCAGCAGGACGATGATTATGGCCACTGCCAGGTTTACGAACCTGAACCATCCCCCCACGTATGTTGCGCCGAAGACGTCTGAGAGGGCGAGTATGAAGGCGGATGGCAGGATGCCCCAGAGGCTTCCGAGGCCTGCTAGGATTGAGACAGCTATGGCCACCATGTTCATCTGGCTCATCAGGATTGGTGAGAGGAAGAGGGTTGAGGCTATGCTAACTCCTGTTAAGGCTGTGACAACCGATGAGAGAAACACGCCCAGCATCATCATCAGCTCGGGATTGATTCCGGAGGAGGCTGCTGCAGCCATGTTGTCTATCGTCGCCCTGACTCCAAGACCCGTCCAAGTCTTGTTCATCACAACCCAGAGCAGGCCTATGGCTGAAAGCGTCATCACGCTCACGCCTATCTTCTGGATGCTTATCGGAATCCCGCCGGCCTCAATCGTCCCCGGCAGAAAAGTCGGGAAAGGCAGACCCCAAGGCCCGTAAATCACTGACGCCAGCCTTTCCAGAACAAGCAGGAGAGCCAGCGTCAATATCGTGCTAGGGATGTGATGATGCCTTATCGGATGGAGGAGGCATCTGTAGAAAAGTGTGTTGCCGACGCCTAGCACGACTACGCTGACTAGGACGGCCAGAGGTAGTGGGAGGCCCAGCTGCGTAAAGGCCGAGTAGGTTAGGTATCCGCCCAGCATAATCAGCGCGCCGTGGGAGAAGTTGAATATCCCAGTAGCTGAATAGTAAAGCGAGAGGCTTATGCCGGCGGCGGCGAAGATGGAGCCGAGCAAAAGACTGTCGACAAGCTCTGGAAGAACCATGTCCCTCGACAAAAAATTGAGATATTATTTATGTTTGTCATCCACCTGTTCTCGGAACCTTCACCCATGGCGCCGGCTTCCAGTTGTCAGGGTTACCGCTAGGCTGCGGCCAGACAACCACCACTTGAGGCTTTCCGTCGACAACCTGCCACTGCCCCACAGGCCCTCCAAGAGGAGACTCTATCTTATACGGCGGCCCAAGCCAAGACATGTGCTGATGGTATTTTGTAAACTTCACCTTTCCCCTCAAGGTCTGAAACTCGTTTTCCTCCATCGTTTTGACGAGCTTGTCGGGGTCTGTTGAACCAGCTATCTTGATCGCTTGGAATATGACTTGAAGAGCTTCGTAGGTGTCTGCGGCTTGGTTGAGTGCTTCAGTTCCGTATTTTGCGATGTATTTCTCTGTCCACGGAACGAGCTCGGTCGTAACGGCCAGCTTTATGACGGGTGCTGCGAAGGCTGTTGTCTCGTACTGGGTTCTGCCCTCGGTCTTAGCCCAAGCCTCAGGGCTTGCGATTGGGTTGTTCACGCCGATAAGAAAGGCGTTTATCTTCTGGTCGGCGTAAAGCTTCGTAACCAAGTAGCCGTTGTCTGACGAGAAGACTGGGAAAATGACGTCTGCGCCCCAGCTTTCTATGGCCTTCAACTCCGGTATGTCTGTCACACCCAAGGGGACAACCCATGTCTTGACTATGAAGCCCTTTGCCTCCAGCCGAGGCGTCTCAGCCGCCACCAACCCTCTGGCCCAAAGGACATCCTCCTGAAGGAATGCAACCTTCTTCACACCGTATTTCGGAGCTAAGTAATGCATTATGAAGTCTGTGAGAACGTTTCCCAGCGATGTCGCGTTGGTGGTAGACCTGAAGACGTACTTGTATCTTTGATAGTTGTCTATGACGAGTTTTGTCAACGCAGGTGTTTGGGCTGTTCCGACGACGAGCGGGACTTTATGGTCGGCGGCTATCTCGGCGGCAACCATGGCAACCTCGCTCCTGAAAATCCCAGCCAGAGCCACGACCTTGTCCTGCAGAACCGCCCTCTCAGCAACCAGCTTACCTGTGTCAGGCTTGTCCTCATAATCGTATACTATGATGTCGACTTTCCTCCCCAGCAAGCCTCCTGCGGCGTTTATGTCGGCTTCCGCAAGCTCGGCGGCGTTCGCCATCGCCTTCCCAGCTCTAGCTGGAGGACCTGTCAAAGGCGCTAAAACCCCTATTTTGATAGGCTCTGCGGGCTGTGTCAAAAATCCGCCGAGAACAACGAAGAGGCCTGCGCCGACGGCGAGCACGACGACCGCAACCGCGATGACCAAGGTTTTAGACAAGGCCGACACGTTTTTCACAAGTTTCACACATCCACTGAAAGCATATAAACTTTTTAACCAAAACCTGCGTCCCATAAAGCCACGGGCATCAACATGACGGGAACTACTGAGGCTATGATGAAAACATGGTTGGGGTAGGAGTCGATTTTCGGAAGCTGAATTTTCGAGAAACAGTCTTCAAGATTCGAGGCGTTGAAGGGAAACTGACGCACCAGCTAGTCAATGACTTTGTGACTAGGCTTATCAACGTAAACCCAAACAACGTCACCGTGTCCCAAGAAGCTCCAAACCCCAGCCTTCTGCACAAACATAATCGGCACAACACACTCTATCAAGCTTCAGACAGACGCTGTGGCGGGAGGCCGCCGGGGATGTTTGCTTTAAGACAGTGACGGTAAAGGCTTATTTTCCGATGATGGCGACCATCATAAGCCATCATCGGAAAAGACCTCCCTGTCCTCGACGTACATAGGATAATGTTTTCCAAGATATGTTCTTTCGACGTTTGCCAACGCTTTCTCATATGCTGGATGCAGGCTTTCGTCCGCGAAGAGAGAGACATAAGTTATCTTTTGCCCGGGTTTACCTGACATTCCCCTTCACAACCTTTTCCTCCATCCTCTCAAATATGTTTTTCCAAGGATTTCGTGCTGACTATGGACGTTATGTTTTTACGTTTGCACACAGTAGGTTGAACGTGTCCACCGATTCTGAGCTTAGGTTCATACAGAAGAATGAGCTTTGCAGGCTAGCCACAGCCGATGAAAACAACCAAGCTCATGTAGTCCCAGTAGCATACCTGTTTAAAGACACGAAGTTCTACATCGCAACAGACTACGGAACCAAGAAGCTCGCCAACATCCAGAAAAACAAACGCGTTGCATTGGTTGTCGACGTTTACAAGCCCAACAAAGCCGTGATGGTGTTGGGGGAAGCCTTTATACTCGAGAAAGGCCCTGAATACCAGGAGGTTTACCAGCTTTTCTACAAGAATTTTGCATGGGTTAGGGCCTCTCCATGGAAGGAAGGCGAAGCACCCTTCATAGTGATCAGACCAGACAAAAAAGTTTCATGGGGTCTATGAGACAATTAACCATGGCTCATTTTTATTGGCTAGACTGTTTCATGAGATTCTGTCAATCCCGCATAACGTTGGCTACAGCCTCACGTCCATCCGTGAATGTTTCAGCAAACCCGTCTCAAAACCAATGCTGGAAAATAGTGTCAGCCGCCGTCGTATTCAGCCTTAGGTTCAAAAACTCCGTGCGCATTGTCTAGATTACCGCTATTCTTCCGCAGTCATAGCATGCAGTATTACAAGCATGACTAACATAACGGAAAGTATCAACTGACTGTGCAACAGCTTGTTAAATATTCTTACGTCCCTGGCTGAGGTGTATCGTAAAAGAAAACCGCTGGCCATCAACACGTTCATTACAAACACCAGTGAGATTGATATCGGTTCAAGATGTCTGACATACAGTAGCCCATGGGTCATGCCTGCAAAATATCCGAGCATGTTTAACATTATGTGAGCGTTCAAAAGAGGCTTATACATCAGCTGCAGCTGTTTTACAATTTCGCCGTGGAATAAGTTCTTCGAAAACATTCTCAGCCTGTTGTACAACATGAACCCGATGTTTGCTATTAACCCCACTGCGACTGCTGATGACCCAAGCGCATTTATTGCGTGGCCTTCGCCAGCAAAGGGGGCTATGATGCTTATGAGAAGAAAAAGGAATAGCATCATCTTATCGAACAATTCTATCCGCTCTTAGTTCTCCTTCTCAACACTTGCCAAACAATATAACCTATCACCGCTACCACTCCAGCAATTGTTGCGTACAAAATCATGCTAGCTATGCCTCCACCTAAGCCTGCGCTTTTAGCTGCTTCATTTTCCTTTTCTTCATGTTCAGCCTCGTTATTCTCATGTTCATCTTCATCAGCGTATGCTGGAGCTGTCGCGAGCATGAGCAGCCCTAGCAGAAGAAAAACCACAAATAAGTTAACAGGCGAAACCTTAGACATCTGTGTGGTCGGATGGCGCGGGCGAGCTTATATACATTTCGCCTGTGGCTAAGGGTACTGTCAGCTAGGTATTACGCCTCCTTCTCTTGTTTGGGTTCTGAGGAGTAGGTTATGTATTGGGGCTATTGCTGCAGCTATCTCCTCTATACTCTTTACTGTCTTTGAGTTTATGTTGTTGTGGAGTCTTCTGGTCCTGTCTTGTTCCTATTCCCAAAGGTCTCGTGGAAGTACTCTATGCCCATGGATGCCATGGACCCCTATCCACGACTATGCCCTCACATGCATCCTCAGCAACACCAGGGCATTAAGAATGGACCTGCCCTTAGAGGCGTATACGGCTACCGCTGACCATAGATAGACCCTTTCGCCAAGCCTCTTCCCGACAGCCTCATCCACTGCGACCAGCCTCCCAGGCTTACGTATAGGGTTGAAGGCTCTCCTCAGCCTACGAACCCACTCCCTAACACTCTCCCTAGAAGCATCTGTGAAGCCATACCTCTCAGACACATCCCTAAGCCAAAGGCCAGCCAAGAATAAGAGAGCAGCGTAAGCCTTCCCACGAGGACTATAACTATGAAACCTGAAAAGCCTAGACAAGACGTCAACGAGATAGTCGAAGACATGCACGACCAGATAAGAACATCCCAGGCCATAGGCCTGGGACTGTCAACTTAAGGCTATCCATGACTTTATCCACTTCTCTGATACCTTAGGCCTGTATGTTGGGAAGCATGTGTTGAACTGTTTTATCCTCCTCTTGAGCTTGCTGAACCAAGACTC
>Ga0105160_1000077_pt1 | contig 51507 bp, 41 predicted proteins | sample GXS110809BmetaG_FD_89591 | JGI IMG/M metagenome (GOLD analysis project Ga0105160, IMG submission 89591) | Hot spring microbial communities from Gongxiaoshe hot spring, China to study Microbial Dark Matter (Phase II) - GXS 110809B | ecosystem: Environmental > Aquatic > Thermal springs > Hot...
GCGTCATGCCTGCCCATGGCTACGGTCCTCGGAAGGGCTCCACCGTACATCCGAAGCGATGCGCAAGTCCGAAGGGAGGCTGCGCGGTAAGAGCGTAGTCCAGCTGCAGCGTGAAGGGAGCAAGGGGGAGACGGACTCCAACACCGACTGCCCACCACTGGGCTGCTTGCGCTCGCAGCCCTGCCCGCACAAGGAGTTCTGCCGGGAAGGCTGAGGAGAATCGGACCGCGTACTCACTGCCAACCGCGTAGCTTTCGGACTGATCGCTGGGATGCTCCACCGAGGCAACCCATGTCCAGCGCTGCAGAGCATCGTGCAGCAACTCCCCAGCGAGCCCAATTCGGAAAACCGTCGGCGGAGCAAACTCGCGGAAATCCCCTGCGGGAGCGCCCCGTTCCGGCAGAGGACCAACGGCACGGAGGGGCAATCCGAAATGGGATACCGCAACCGCCAGGCGCAGGCTTCCGATGCCGGTCCAGTAAAAGGTTCCAGCATCCCACGTGATCCCCCGGAGAGTGACTTCCGCCCAGTTTTCCTGGACGTAGCGGAGCGTCACCCCAGCGGCGAACTGCTCTGTGAAGCGGTGGGCATAGCTCAGCGCTGCAGTCCATTGCCCGAACCGGAACTGGCGCCCCGTGCCGTAGGGGCGAAACTCTGTGGTCTCCTCAATGGGCGGCAGGCTCACCACCGAGAAGGACAGCGCCACCGTCCCCGGCTCCCAGAAGCGATAGCCCACACAGAGAGCATGGTGCCATACCTCTGCAATCAAGCGTTGGCTGGCAAGCACGAGCGCGTAGCGCCCTTGCTGCTCTGCGGCAACAGCAGGGTTGAGCCACACGCTCCCCGGCTCAGGCAGAGCTGTCGTGGCAGAAACCAGCCCGGCACTTCGGGCACTCCCGAGCGCTTTCAACGCGCTCGCCGCAGAACTGCCTACGCGCTCTTCTCCAAACCGGGGCAGGATCTGCCCCAGGAGTGGGCAGGCAAGCACAGCGGTCAGCAGCAAGGCACGCTTGCCCATCAGTGCCGTGCAACACCACCGTCTACGTTGATCGTCTGCCCGGTAATAATGCCCGATTCTGGCAATGCGAGGAAGGCAACCACATTGGCAATGTCCTCGGGCTCATCAGCCCGATGGACTGCCTGCGTGGGCAAGATATGCTGCAGAATCGTCTGCGACAGCGGAGCGGCGTCCGGACGCTGCGTGGCTGTCAGCCCAACGGTGATGGCGTTGACAGTGATGCCGTAGCGCCCTACCTCGGCTGCCAGCGAACGCACAAAGCCGATGATGCCCATCTTCGCTGTCACGTAGTGCACCAGGTACGGCATTCCCAGCCAAACCGTATCAGACGATAGCGCAATGATCCGCCCGAAGCCGCGCTCTTTCATCGAGGGCAACACCGCCTTGACAGTCAGGAAGAGGCTGTTGAGCGTGATTTCCAGCATCCGCTTCCACTGCTCGAAGCTCAGCAGCTCGAAAGGCTCCTCCTCGTAGAGTCCGACATTGTGGACGAGGATATCCACCCCACCCCATTGGGCACGGATGGTCTCCATCATCGTTGCCACATCGTCGGGCTTGGTCAGGTCAGCCCGGATGGTGAGCACCTCGGCACCGAGGCGGCGGACAGCTTCTGCGGTGTCACTGGCATCAGCGATGTCAGCAATGACAATCCGACTGCCCTCTTCGGCCAGACGCTCGCAGAAGGCTCGCCCATTCCCAATGGCTGCGCCGGTCACCAAGGAAACCCGCCCCTGAAGCCCACGCTCCCGCCGCCCTTGCATCCGCTTACGGGACTTGACGATCTGATTCCGGAATGCGCGCGAGCCGATCCTGAGCAATGCCCGCAGCAATGCGCTCCCGGGCCTCCGCGCTCAGCAAACCGAGCTCACGCCCGACCTTCTCGAAGACCTCCAGAATCCGATCCAGGTGCTCATCCTCGTGCGTTGCCATGTAGCTGGTACGCATCATGCTCATGTTCGGCGGAACGCCAGGCGGGATAAAGGTGTTGACATAGACGCCCGCATCGAAGAGCTTGCGCCAGAACAGGAGCGCTGTCTGCACATCGCCGACAATGACAGGGACAATAGCGGTCTGCCCGTCGAGCGTGTGGAAGCCCATCTCCTTGAAGCCCTGCCGCATCTTGTTGGCGTTCCGGAGGAGCTTATCCACCAGCTCAGGATGCTCTTCGAGGATTTCCAGTGCCGCTAGGGCTGCTGCACACGACGCCGGTGTCGGGCTGGCACTGAAGATGAGTGCCGAGGAGTGGTGCTTGAGGTAGTTGATCACCCGCTCCGGACCTGCCACAAAACCACCCAGCGACGCAAAGGTCTTCGAGAACGTGCCCATGGTCAGGTCAGTCTGCTCAGTGAGCCCGAACATGCTCGCCGTCCCGCGCCCTCCAATCCCGATGACTCCTATGGCGTGCGCATCATCGATGAGTACCCGTGCATTGTACCGATGCGCAATCTCCAGCAGACGCGGCAGATCCACAATTTCTCCGGTCACCGAGAAGACCCCATCGGAGACGACCAGCTTCGCGGCAGACTCGGGCAGTCTGGAGAGGACCCGCTCCAGGTCGTCCATGTCGTTGTGCCGATAGCGGATGAATTCCGCTCCCATCCCCTTCGCCATGAGGGCACCGGCAACGATCGAGGCATGGTTTTCTCGGTCACTGATGACGTAATCGCCTTTCTGCACCAGTCCGGCAATGGTGCCCAGCGCTGTCTGGAAGCCCGTGCTGAAGAGCAACACAGCTTCATAGCCGAGAAACTTCGCCAGCCGTTCTTCCAGCTCAACGTGCAAGTCGAGCGTCCCGGTCAAGTAGCGCGAGCCGGAACAGCCCGTGCCGTACTTCCGGATTGCTGCCATTGCCGCTTCCTTGACTTTCGGGTGCGTGGTCAGCCCCAGGTAGTTGTTGGAGCCTGCCATGATGATTTTGCGTCCCCCGATGGTCACCACCGGTCCCTCGTTCTCCTCAATCGGGTGGAAGTACGGATAGAGCCCCAACGCCTTGACTTCATCTGCCCGCCGGAAGGCATAACAGCGTTCGAAGAGATCCACCACGGCGTTCCTCCTCCTGTCCAACCGACGCAGTCGCCTGAACCGGCGCGAATATCTGAAAAAGTCCTCGGAGCTATAGCCCGCTCCAGCGGCGTGGACCCGAAAGGCACGCAGAGGTGCGCAGGAAGAAGCGCAACGGGAGCTCGCGTCCGCGACTGACCCCAATACGCGGTCCACAGCCGATGAGCTCCTCGGGCACCGGTTCGGGCGGGGCTTGCACGAAGAGCTCCGCGGTACAGATCGAGCGAAAATTATCCGAGAGATCGAAGCCGAAAGCTCGAGCAAGATGCGCCGGTCCACGGCAGAGCTCCTCCGGCGGCACGTCGCCCCGACGACGGCGGAAGAGCTCAAGCCCGAGCACGGGCTCGGCTGCTCGCAGCAGGACAGCAGCTCCCTGTCCCGCCCCTTCGGTGACGATGTTGACGCAGCGATGGCGCCCATAGATAGCGTAGACGTAGAGCACCCCTCCAGGCTCGAACATCGCGGCATTCCGCCGCGTCTTCCCGCGGAAGGCGTGGTTTGCGGGATCCCCCTCGGGAAGATACGCCTCCACCTCCACCAGCCGGGCAGCGCACCACCCTTCGGGTTCCCGCTTGACCAGAATCGCTCCAAGGAGGCTCCGCGCTACCTCCCGCGTCGGACGCCGGAAAATCTGGCACGGCAAGGCTCTCTGCGGGTCCGGCTCAAACACTTCCCGTACGCTCATCCGTCTTCTACCCCGGGTTTGTTCAGCTTGCCTGTGACGATGACCTCGTACGCTGTCCTGCGCATTGGCTCTGTGCAGGTTGCCAATGCTGTCGTGCTGGCACCGATGGAGGATGTCACAGACCTTGCCTTCCGACTGCTCTGCCGGCAGATGGGGGCCGATATCGTGTACACGGAGTTCACCTCCTCTGACGGGATCGTCCGCGGAGCATGGAAAGCCCTGCAGAAGCTGCGCCTGCATCCTGAGGAACATCCGGTCGCGATCCAAATCTTCGGTGGGGAGCTCTCTACCGTCGTTGAAGCTGCTCGCAGGGCGGCAGAGTGTGGACCCGACTTTCTGGACCTCAACTGCGGCTGCTGGGTACAGAACGTGGTTGCCCGCAATGCGGGAGCTGCCCTCTTGAAAGACCCCGACCGAATGGTTGCCCTGGCACGTGCAATGGTCCGGGCTGTCCGGTTACCTGTGACGGTCAAGACCCGACTGGGATGGTCTGCTGACTCTATCCACATCGTGAACATTGCCCGACGTCTGGAACAAGAGGCAGGCATTGCTGCACTCTGCGTCCATTGTCGTACCCGAGACCAGGGGCATTCGGGGAAAGCCGATTGGTCGTGGATCCCCCGCATCAAGGAAGCCGTTTCCATCCCAGTCATCCTCAATGGGGATGTGTCCTCGCCGGAGGATGTCGTGCGTGCCTTCGCAGAGACAGGCTGCGATGCGGTCATGATCGGGCGCGCCGCTATTGGCAATCCCTTCATCTTCCAGCAGGCAAAGCAGATGCTCGCAACGGGGAGCTACTCCGTACCAACTCCGCAGGAGCGCATTCAGACGTGCCTTGGTCACTTGCAGCTTGCCATCACTTTCAAGGGCGAAGAGCGTGCCGTGCGGGAATTCCGCAAGTTCTACGCTGGCTACCTCCGGGGATTGCCCCACTCTGCCGCGGTCCGACATCGGCTCATGAGCGCCTGTTCCTTCAGCGCGGTGGAGGACATCCTCCACTCCTACGCCGACGCACTCGCTTTCTGGGAAGAGCAGCACCGAGCTCTCCGGACCGGGCAGCAGGTCACAGAACCAGTCACTAGCCTCCGATGTCTATCGTAGAGGTTCTGCGCGCGCATGTCCGGGAACGCTTGCGTCCCTGGGGTATCGGGAACGGGAGCCGAGTCCTGTGTGCCGTCAGCGGTGGGGTGGATTCCGTTGTGCTCCTGGAGCTACTCTTCGAGCTCTCCTCTGAGCTGGGATTTCTGCTTGCCGTTGCCCATGCTGATCATGGACTTCGCGGTCGGGCATCGGAGGAGGACGCCGAATTCGTCCGCCAGCTCGCCGGCGAACGCGGGCTTTCCGTAATGCTGGAGCGCCTTCCTGTTCGGGAGTATGCACGTACTCACCGTTGCTCACTGCAGGTTGCGGCGCGGACATTACGCTACGAGTTTCTCCAGCGCAGTGCCCGCTCCTTCGGTGCGACACACGTTGCCCTGGCACACACGCTGGACGACAACGCCGAAACCGTTCTCCTGAACCTCCTGCGAGGCAGTGGGCTAGAAGGGCTAGCGGGCATCCCCCCGTGTCGAGAACTCTTTCCCGGCTGCTGGCTCATCCGACCACTGCTATCGGTGCGCAAAGAGCAGCTCTACGCGTATGCCCGCACCCGCGGGATTCCATGGCGAGACGATGCCAGCAACCGCGACCGACGCTTCCGGCGCAATCGTCTCCGGTGGGATGTGCTCCCTCGATTGGAGGAGCTTGTCCCTGCTGCCATTACGAACATTGCCCGCTGCAGCAGCCTGCTCCGGCAAGCTCTCGAAGGCATCGAGCAGCTGCTCCGCCCCCTGCTGCAGCAGGCAGCTCTTCCCGGTGGCGGCTTCTTCTTCGCGGACAGCTCCTGGGATGCTCTCCCACCGTTCTTCCGTCTGGAACTGCTCCGGCTGGGACTACGGCAGCTGGGTGTCCCCTACGGTCCTCCAGCCGAGCATGCGCTGCGAGCGCTGGATTTGCGGAATGCCCCCACGGGCAAGCGCCTTGTGCTCACCCAGGGCATGCTCCTGGTGCGGGAGCATGCTGGGCTGAGCCTCCTGCCACCAGCACCGCCGCTGCCTTCGCTGACCCTTGAGCCTCGGGGACGCCATCGGGTCGGTCCGTGGATGCTAGAGTTCGAGCCGGTGGAATGCGCCGCTGTCCGCTTCGGCGACGATCCCACCACGGAAGTGCTCGACGCCGAGCGCCTGCCGCCGCTGCTCCAATGGCGCCCTCCCCAGCCGGGCGATCGGTTCCACCCCCTGGGGATGCCCAAGGAGATCAAGCTGGGCGATTTCCTGACAAACCAGCGCCTTCCCTTCTGGCGCCGACGCCTCCTGACCGTACTCGCCGATGGACAGCGCGTCCTCTGGGTTTGCGGCGTCCGGCTCAGCGATACCGTCAAGCTTACCCCGCAGACTCGCCGCTGCCTGCGGCTCCGCCTCCTGTTTGTCGGATATTCCGCCCAGCCAGAGCATGGTTCCAGAACGGATTGAACTGCGCGGCAGAGCCTTCCGCCTATTTGTGCGGCGCGACGAGATTGCCGAGCGGGTTCGCGCCCTTGCCGAGCAGCTCCGGCACGACTACGCCGGTACTGAGCCGGTTTGCCTCATCGTACTGAAGGGTGCCTTCGTCTTCGCGGCTGATCTGTTGCGCCAGCTGCCTCTGGCGTGTACTATCGAGACTATCCGCGCCCGCAGCTACGGGGCTGCCATGGTCTCCTCGGGCACTGTTCACATTGAGGCTCCCGCGCTGGAACTCCGCGGACGGGATGTGCTGCTCATTGAAGACATTGTGGACACCGGGCTGACGTTGCAAGAACTGGTCCGCTTCCTGGAGGCACAGCAGCCAGCATCGCTGCGGATTGTCACTCTGCTGGCAAAGCCCGCTGCCCACCACCTCGGGCTCCCGCTGGCGTACATTGGGCTCCAGATCCCACCTGTCTTCGTTGTCGGCTACGGTATGGACTACGCCGAGGCGGGACGCAACCTGCCCGATATCTACGCTGCCGAGCCCATCGCAGAAGGGCAATCGGGGCTGTAAACGTACGTCCTTCGCGGTGTCATCAAGAGCTGGAACTCCATGACGCAGCCGACACGCTCACCGCATCCACCGTCGGATAGGACTCCCTCATTTGGACGCCTCTTCCGGACGGTTCTGGGGTGGATGTTCCTCCTGATGGGCATCCTCGTGCTCTACATCCTCCTGCGCGGGACAGATCGTCCGGAGTGGCCGGTCACATATACCGAGTACCGCCAGCTCCTGGAGGAGGGCAAGATTGCCTCCGCCACGATTGTCAAATCCCGCTTCAATGACTACGAGTTCCACGGTGTCCTCAAAGAGCCCATCACGCTCATCCGCGATGGGCGCCCGCGCCAGGTGCAGTACATTGTGACGAAGCTCGGAGTCCTCGACGCCGAAACCGAGCGGCTCTGGGCGGAGAAAGGCATTACCTGGACGTACGAATCCGGCGATAACCCCTGGTGGGACAGCCTCATCACGATCCTGCCCTGGGTGGCGCTCATTGCCATTTACTTTCTGCTGTTGCAGCGCATGCAGATTGGGGCAACGCGCAACATCTTCTCCTTCAATAAAGCCCGCGTCCGTATCAGCGATCCTTCGCAACCCCGAGTTACCTTCGATGACGTTGCAGGGGCGGAAGAGGCAAAGGAGGAGCTACGGGAAATCATCGAATTCCTGCGCAATCCCGAGCGCTTCCGAGCCCTCGGAGCGAAAGTCCCCAAAGGCGTCCTCCTGGTCGGTCCGCCGGGAACGGGTAAAACGTTGCTCGCGCGGGCAGTGGCGGGCGAAGCAGGTGTCCCCTTCTTCTCCATCTCCGGAGCAGACTTCGTGGAGATGTTCGTGGGCGTCGGTGCTGCCCGTGTCCGGGACCTCTTCGAGCAAGCCAAACGCCATGTCCCCTGCATCGTCTTCATTGACGAGCTGGATGCCGTCGGACGCCAGCGTGGTGCAGGACTCGGAGGCGGGCACGACGAACGGGAACAGACCCTCAACCAGCTCCTGGTGGAGATGGACGGCTTTGAGCAAAACAGCGGGATCGTCGTCTTGGCTGCGACCAACCGTCCCGATATCCTGGACCCAGCTCTGCTGCGCCCAGGGCGCTTTGACCGGCGGATCGTGGTAGACCTCCCCGATGTGCGCGGTCGGGAGCAGATTCTGCGTGTCCATACACGGCGCATCCCGCTGGCACCCGATGTTGATCTGGCAACGCTGGCGAAAAGCACGCCCGGCTTTTCCGGTGCTGATCTCGCCAATCTGGTCAATGAAGCCGCGCTCCTTGCCGCCCGCCGCAATAGCCGCATGGTCACCATGCGCGATTTCGAGGACGCCAAAGACAAAATCCTCATGGGCATCGAGCGCCGCAGCGTGGTCCTCTCCGACCACGAACGCCGTGTCACCGCCTACCACGAAGCCGGACACGCCCTGGTGGCCAAGCTGCTGCCAACAGCTGATCCCATCCACAAGGTCACCATCATCCCGCGCGGACGCGCACTCGGAGTCACTGCCCAGTTGCCTGAGGAAGACCGCTACACGCTGACCAAGCAGTACATCGAAGACCGCATCGTGATAATTCTGGGCGGGCGAGCAGCGGAAAAAGTCGTCTTCAACCAGGTCACCACCGGCGCTGCTAACGACCTCGAGCAAGCCACTCGCCTTGCCCGGAAGATGGTCTGCGAATGGGGCATGAGCGAGGTGCTCGGTCCTGTTGCCCTCAGCAACCGGCACGAAGAAGTCTTTTTGGGACGGGAAATTGTGCAACCGCGCGATTACAGCGAGGAAACAGCGCGGCTAATTGATGCTGAAGTGCGCCGCATTGTCACCGAAGCGATGGAGAAAGCCGAGCGCCTGCTGCGAGACCACCTCGATGCTCTCCACCGCATTGCCCAGGCACTGCTCGAGCGCGAAGTCCTCTCCGGTCAGGAGCTGGATCGCCTGCTGCGTAACGAGCCACTCCCGCCGCAGACCGACGGCAGCCTCCGCCCACAGAGGGCGGATATCCCCGCGGCTCGGGAGCAAACTCCCAGCACACAGCTTCAGGCAAGAGCCGATGCCCTGGCCCGAAGTCAAGGCTTCTCCTCAGCTGCTGAGCTCCTGACCCGCTCGGGACATCCCGGTGCCCGCATCCTGTCCTGGGAAAGTCCGCCGACCTCTCTGGAGGAGCTCCAAGCCCAAGTGCGGGAATTCGCCGCCGTCCTGGGCTTCTCCGACGTACGCCACGCTGCTGAAGCTCTCAGTCTAGCGCTGCCGACAGACTCCCAGCGCGAAGACTGGCAGCGCCTCTGGTGGCACCTCCGCGAGGCTGCCCTCGCGCAGTTGTGGAAGCATGCCGAAACACTCCTCTCCCGCCCGCTCTCCGACACGGTCCGGACTTCCTCCGACCACCTCTCCGCTGAGGAGGCACGCAACGCAGTTCAAGCGCTCCTCTACTGGCTCGGGTACAGAGATGCTGCCGAGGCAGCACACGCACTGGGCATCCCGCTGGATGGCTCGGACCAGGCATGGTATCGGCTTCTGGAAGCGATGGAGGAGCAGCTGCGGACACGTCTGAGCTCCACCCGCAAAAGCAGCTCTGCAGGATCCTCACGCTCGTGACCTGATGGAGTGGGAACCGAACGCCTCGCTCCAATCCTGGACGAGCTTTCGCCTCCCGGCAAAGGCAGCCTATCGTCTGCGGTGTACACAGCCCGAAGAGCTCCTCCGCTTGCCGGAGCTCTTCCCCCTGGAGGAGCTTCCCGTGCTCCCGTTGGGCAATGGGAGCAATGTTGTTTTTGCCGACGACTACCCCGGGATTGTTCTCCGGGCTGAGTTCCGGGGCATCCGCTGTATCGAGGCAGAAGAGGACACCGTTTGCATTGAAGCTGCTGCCGGCGAACCCTGGCATGAGTTCGTCGTCACCTGCCTCCGGAACCAATGGTATGGGCTGGAAAATCTCGCCCTCATCCCTGGGACAGTTGGGGCTGCCCCAGTGCACAACATCGGCGCTTATGGCGTGGAAGTCCAGCAGTTCCTCGAAGGGCTCCAGGTCTGGGACCGAACTCAGAACGCTTTCTACTGGCTGCCTGCTTCTGCCGCTGGATTGAGTTATCGCAGCAGCCTCCTGCGGACCCAGTTTCTCGGGCAGTTGGTCATCACCCACGTTCGCTTCCGTCTCTTGCGCCGTGCCTGTCCTCGCTGGGACTATCCGGAGCTCCATGGCTTTCTCCGTGCTGCGCACGTCTTCCATCCCTCTGCGCTCGACGTCTTCCACGCCGTTGTTACCCTCCGCCGGCGCAAGCTCCCGGACCCCCACCAGCTTCCGAATGCCGGTAGCTTCTTCAAAAACCCGATTGTCCCGCAGGAGTATGCCGAAGAACTCCGCCGCCGCTACCCGCAGGTGCCCTGCTTCCCACAGGGGGAGGGGATGGTCAAAATTCCCGCTGGCTGGCTCTTAGAACAATGCGGCTGGAAAGGCATCCGGCAGGGCTCCGTTGGGACGTGGCAGCACCATGCCCTGGTTCTGGTTGCCTACGGTCCAACAACGGGGAGGGAGCTGCTGCGTTTCGCTGCCCAGCTTTGGCGCTCGGTCTATGAGCGCTTCGGTATCGCGCTGGAACCGGAAGTACTCATCCTCCCGCCGGAGGCATGGCAGCCGGAAGAGTTACTGCGATGATCCCTGCCCAGATGAGCCGGGAAGTGTGTGAAAGACCTCGGCATTGTACCCCTGCGGAAGCTCGAATGCCTGCAACGCCTCCTGTGCCGTCCGCGGGCGCATCTCCGGGGAAGGAGCACGCAGTCCACGCTCGACGAGCCAGTAGTAGGCTGCCTCAAGCACCCCGTTGACAAACTGCCCACTGTGCTCGGTGGAGTACTTCTTTGCCAGCTCCACTGCCTCGTCAATGACGACCGGTACTGGCGTTTGTGGGAACGCCAGCATCTCAGCGATGCCGAGCTGCAAGATCAGCCGGTCAATAGGCACCAGGCGCTCTATATCCCAATGCTGCAAGACGTTGCAGAGAGCCTCTGCCGCAACCTCTCGGAAGCGCTCTGCTGCCTCCAGAAGCTGCCGGGCAAAGCGCAGCTCGTCTTCCTCCCAGTGAATCGGGGTATCAGCTTCGACCTCCTGGAGCTCCTCCGGAGTAAGTAACGGACGGACCGGGGTGGGGATGTCCACGGTGAAATCGCGGTAGAAGATGTGCTCAAAGACCGTGTCCCAGGGAACCTGCGCCGCTGTTGCCGCGGCGAAAATCTGCAGCACCTTCTCGCGTGCCAGGCGGCGGCTCCCGCGCAGGCTCTTCATCCGGCGCAAAGGGAAAGCCGCCTGGAGTCCTTCAGGAGCTTGCCGACGGCGGGATGACATACGGGGCGTCATGGAAGAGATGGGCATACCCGAGCATGGGACATGACCCGCAGCGAGCGAATCGCTGCCAGACGCTCTTCAGCAATCGCAGCCGCTGCCTCGGTCGGAAGCAGATTGCGCTCCCGTGCCATGCGGAACAGCTTCAGGAGGGTGTTGTAAATATCGCTCGCCTTCTCCAGGACACGGCGAGGGTCGTAGGTCCCTTCCAGCTCTGCCGCGACGTTCATCAGCCCACCGGCATTGATGACATAGTCGGGAGCATAGAGGATGCCACGGTCGTGGAGCCGCTGCGCATCGGCGTGCTCCTCCCGCAGTTGATTGTTCGCCGCCCCTGCGACAATGGCACACCGCAGCCGGGGAATGGTCTCCTCGTTGAGCACACCCCCCAGCGCGTTGGGGGAGAAAATGTCGCACGGGATATCGTAGACAGCGTCTGCCTCAACGGGCGTTCCGCCAATGTCATGGCAGAGCTGCTGAGCCTTCTCCGGGAAAATGTCGGCAACGTAGACATGCGCCCCTTCCCGCAGGAGGTGTTCGACCAAATGGCGGGCAACGTTGCCAGCTCCCTGCACCACGATCGTCCGATTCGCCAGCGAATCGGCTCCGAAGACCACCTTGGCACACGCCTTCATGCCGTAGTAGACCCCATGTGCCGTGAAAGGCGAAGGATCACCGCTCCGCCCCGGAACACCGGTGACGTAGCGTGTCTCCATTCGGATCCACTCCATCTCCGCCGTTGTTGTCCCGACATCTTCCGCCGTAATGTACCGTCCGCCGAGGGACTCCACGAAGCGCCCGAAGGCACGGAAGAGAGCTTCGGATTTCTGCGTTCGCGGGTCTCCGATAATGACTGCCTTCCCGCCCCCGAGATTGAGTCCGGCAACAGCTGCCTTGTAGGTCATCGCTCGGGAAAGGCGCAGAACATCGGTGAGTGCTTCCTCCTCATCCCGGTACATCCACATCCGGACACCCCCGAGAGCAGGTCCCAACGTCGTGTCATGGATGGCGATAATCGCGCGCAATCCAACTGCCGGCTCCGAGCAGAAGACCACCTGCTCATGCCCGTAAAGCTGTACCGCGTCAAAGATGCCCATTCCTTCCCTGAGGCTCCCACACCGGTCGCACAGCGACAAAATTAGCAGAAAATGCCCCCAGACTCCATGCCCTCAGCTCACACTGTCTTTTCTCAAGCATCGTCACCGCTCTCGGTCAGGACAACAGAAGCCGAGGTTTTCCCAATGACGCTGCGCATGTTCTTCTGCTGCCTTCTCTTCTCCGGCGCAGTGCTGGCACAGCAACAGAGTCCGGAACCCCCATCACGACAGGCTCCTGAGCCTGCTCTTGCTCCACAGCCCGTGGTGCTGCGCACCGACACCATTGCGGTTGCTGGGCGCTGTAAGCACTGCAAGAAGCGCATTGAGCAGACGCTCCGGGAACTCGAAGGGGTTTCCCAGGCAGAGTGGGATGTTGCCTCCAAACGCCTCGTTGTCACATACGACCCCGAGCGTCTCAACCGGCGGACCATCCAGGAGCGCCTCGCAGCTGTCGGGCACGATACGGAAGAGATTCCAGCCCCTGACGATGCCTATGCGAAGCTCCCCAAGTGCTGCCGATACCGTCCCCAGTGACGGAGCGGCTCCTACCCTGACGCCTCCAGAGGAGCGGACGGAAGTGTACGCCGTCCGCGGGATGCACTGTGCCAGCTGTGCGCAGAGCATCCAGAGCTTCCTCCGTGCGCAGCCCGGCATCCATGCCGCCGAGGTCAATTTCGCAGCCCAGACGCTGACCATCACGTACGATGCCCAGCGCTACACGCCGGCGGAGCTACGCCGCCTGCTCCAGCAGCTGGGCTACGACCTTGCGCTGACACAGCCCCCTTCACGAATCACCCATGAGGAACAGCTTGCCTCCCTTCGACGCCGTCTCTGGCTAGCTCTTAGCGGGGCTATTCCGGTGGGGGTGCTCTCAATGGGCTTTCATGGGCAGGTCCCGGCGCTGTTGCTCCTGGTGCTTACCCTGCCGGCACTCTGGGCAGGACGGGAGTTTTTCCTGAATGCCTGGAAACAGGCTCGGCATGGGCGCGCCACGATGGACACCCTCATCGCCCTCGGCAGCGGTGCCGCTGTGCTGCTCAGCCTCTGGGCAACCCTTGCACCGCAGAGTTTCACCGCTCTGGGCATGGAGCCACCGCTCTACTACGAAGCCGCTGCCGCGGTTATTGCCGCCGTCTTGCTCGGGCGCTTCCTTGAGGAACGGGCTCGCCTGGAGGGGTCCCGCGCGATCGAACGCCTGCTCGCACTCCAGCCCCGAACGGCTCGCCGTGTGCTCAACGGCAGGGAGGATGATGTCCCCATTGAGCTCTTGCAGCCGGGCGACCGCATTCGTATCCGCCCCGGGGAACGCATTCCTGTCGATGGCATTGTCCTTGAAGGCAGCTCTGCTGTCGACGAAAGTGCCCTCACCGGCGAGCCTTTCCCTGTGGAGAAACTCCCCGGCATGCGTGTCTGGGCAGGCACACTCAACACCACGGGGAGCTTCCTGCTGCGCGCCGAGCAAGTCGGGCACGCCACTGTGTTGGCGCACATTATCGAACTCATCCGGCACGCCCAAAGCCACAAGGCACCGATCCACCGGCTGGTGGATCGCATCGCTGCTGTCTTCGTCCCGAGCGTTCTCCTCGTGGCAGCGCTGACCATCGCAGTGTGGCTGAGCAGTGGACCAGAACCGCGCCTGTCGTATGCCCTGCTGACGGGCATCTCCGTGCTCTTGATTGCCTGCCCCTGCGCCCTCGGATTGGCAACTCCCTTAGCATTCCTCATCGGCATTGGACGAGCTGCCGAAGAGGGCGTACTGGTCAAAGATCCCACAGCGCTGGAGCAGCTTTCCCGCTGTACGGCAATCGTGTTGGACAAAACCGGTACCCTGACCGAGGGCGCTCCGCGCCTTGTGGACGACCGCTGGTTTGAGGACACCCCCGAGCGGCGGCGTGCATTGGCTGCACTCGAAGTGCGCTCGGAGCACCCACTGGCACGGGCATTGCTGCCGACACTGCGTGTCTCAGCTGCCGAGCTCCCGGAGGTAGAGGATTTCGTCAGCATCCCGGCGCGGGGCGTCAGCGGACGCATTGCAGGCGAGCTCTACCGGGTCGGAAGCCCGGAGTTCCTCCGGGACTCCGGTATTCGGCTGCCTGATTTCCTTGAACATCAGCTGCAGCAGTGGCACCAGCAGGGCTATACCACCGTTGTCGCCGCCGTCAATGAGCACGTTGTGGCAGCCTTCGCCTTTGCCGATGCTCTCCGCCCTGGAGCTGTTGAAGCAACGGCATTTTTCCGCCAGCGCGGCATTGCGCTCCATATGCTGACTGGCGACCAGCCTGAGGCAGCCGAGCGTGTTGCCCGCGCTGTAGGGATCACGCACGTCCGAGCTCGTGTCTTGCCCCAGGAGAAAGCCGAGTACGTCCGCTTGCTCCAGCAGCAGGGACATCGCGTCGTGGTTGTCGGAGACGGCATCAATGACGCTCCAGCGCTTGCCGTTGCCGACGTCGGCGTTGCCGTCGGCACAGGCATCGACGTAGCGCTGGAGACTGCCTCGCTCGTCCTGAGTGGGGGCAACATCCACCGGCTCGTCTTCGCCTGGCAGCTCTCCCGCGCCCTGCGCCGCACGATTGCACAGAACCTCGGATGGGCATTCGCCTACAACGTGCTTGCTCTCCCCCTTGCTGCCGGACTGCTCTATCCCTTCACCGGTCTGCTGCTGACCCCGATGGTTGCCGGTATTGCCATGGGGCTAAGCTCTATGTCCGTCGTTCTCAATAGTTTGCGCCTGCGTCGACTAACCGTACAGAGGTCACCATCCATGCACCGCTTTGTCTTCCGTACCACTTTGCACTGCCAAGGTTGCGTTGCTGCTATCAGCTCTGCCTTGGAACAGATTCCCGGGATTCGCCGCTGGCAGGTTCAGCTAGAGCATCCCGACAAACTCTTGTCCGTTGAAGCCGATAGCGATGTCACAGCCGCTGTGCTCCGCGTGCTCCACGAGCGCGGATACAACGCTGAGCTTGTGACACCGGGATCGGATGTGTCCCACAGCACGCACTGAACTCATGGCACTCCGTCTGAAGCCCTTCCGGAACGAGCCGCACCTCGACTTTAGCAAGCCGGAAAACGTGCGCAAACAGCGGAAAGCCATCGAGGAAGTCCGCAAGCAGCTCGGGCAGGAGTACCCGAATCTGATCGACGGCAAGGAAGTCTACAACCGGGAAAAGCTCCCGTCATTCAATCCCGCCCATCCACACGAGGTGATCGGCGTTTTCCAGAAAGCCACTCAGCGCGATGCCGAGCGAGCACTCCAGGCTGCCTGGCGGGCATTTGAGGAGTGGAAGCGTGTCCCAGCAGAAGAGCGTGCCCAGTACCTCCTGAAGGCTGCCCAAGAGATGCGCCGCCGGCGCCTGGAGCTCAACGCCTGGATGATCTGCGAGGTGGGGAAAAACTACGCCGAAGCCGATGCCGATACGTGCGAGGCAATTGACTTCCTGGAATACTACGCCCGGGAAGCCATCCGCTACGCCCAGCCGCAGCCTGTGACCCCAGTTCCGGGGGAACGCAACGAGTACTTCTACATCCCCTTGGGTGCTGGCGTCATCATCCCACCGTGGAATTTCCCGCTGGCGATTCTGACGGGCATGACCTCGGCTGCTATCGCCGCCGGGAACACCGTGGTAGTCAAGCCCTCCTCAGAATCCCCCATGATGGGCTGGTTGCTGGCAGATATCTTCCGCAGCGTGGGTCTGCCCGATGGTGTCCTCAACCTCGTCATCGGCAGCGGCAGCAATATCGGCGACTTCCTCGTGGCGCACCCCCGCACGCGCTTTATCGCCTTCACCGGTTCGATGGAAGTTGGGTTGCACATCCATGAACTGGCTGCCAAGCGGCAACCCGGGCAACTGTGGATCAAGCGCACCATCCTGGAAATGGGAGGCAAAGATGCCATTATCGTGGATTCCGAGGCAGACCTCGATGCCGCTGTCCAGGGTGTTGTGGTCTCTGCCTACGGCTACCAGGGGCAGAAATGCTCGGCATGCTCCCGCGCCATTGTGGACAAAGCCGTCTATGAGGAATTCCTCCACCGCCTCAAACCGGCAGTCCACGCCCTGCGCATCGGTGACCCCGCGGACAACTTCGACGTCGGTCCAGTCATCTCCGAGCGTGCCAAAGAGAGCATCCTCTCCTACATCGCCATCGGGAAGAAGGAAGCCAAGCTCTTCCTCGGTGGCAATCCCGTCGGTGACCTCGACGGGCACTACATCGAACCGACCGTCTTCGTCAACGTCCCTCCGCGGGCTCGGATTGCCCAAGAGGAAATCTTCGGTCCCGTCCTGGCGGTCATCAAGGCGAATAGCTTCGTGGATGCACTCCGTATTGCCAACGGGACGATCTACGGGCTGACTGGGTCGGTCTATTCCCGCAACCCTGACAAGCTCCGGATGGCACGGGAAGAATTCCACGTAGGCAACCTCTACTTCAACCGCAAGTGTACCGGAGCACTCGTGGGCGGGCATCCCTTCGGCGGCTTCAACATGAGCGGGACAGACTCCAAAGCCGGCGGACCGGACTACCTCCTCCTTTTCCTGCAAGGCAAGAGCGTCAGCGAGAAGCTGACTTGAGTTCTGTCGGCTCCGCCCGATATATCTGAACTGCAATGCCCCCGATCCGGCGTCTCATACGGCAGCCGTGGGTACTGGTCCTGGTTACCGCCGCTGTCACAGGGCTGGTTGTCGGGGGAGTATGGAATCTGGTGCGCAAACACCAGCAGCAGCGAGAGCTTCGGGAAAATGGCAACGACATCATCAGCATTTCCCGCTACCGGGACTCCACCACAGCAGCTCCGGAGTGGACAGCAAGACACCAGCACGCGCTGAAAGCCTTCCTGACCCGCTCCCGTCCAACCCCTTACCGAGGAACACCGGAGTTTCTTTCTGCGCTGGGTTCCTTTCCGGCGGCAGAGTTCCTCACCGCTTGCCGCCGTGAGATAGCCGCTATCGGGGACTACCAACTCAAGCTCCTGGCAGAGATTCAACGGCTGGATACCCAGCAGACGCTTCTCTTCGGGGTTGCCCTGGTGCTTGCCCTCATCCTGCCGGGCATTCTCCTCATATACTGGCGCGATGCTGCCCACCGCCTTCGCCTCTTTCACCAGCTGCAGCTGAGCGAAACGCGGTACCGGGAGCTCGTCGAGCACATGCCCGACCTCATCCAGTCTGTCGCTGCTGACGGGCGCTTCGTGTACGTCAACCGGTACTGGCGTCAAGCGATGGGCTACAGTGACGAGGAGCTCCAGCAGCTGCGTATCTGGGATATCCTCCGCCCGGACCAGCTGCCGAAGTGCCGATACCTTTTCGAACGCGCTTTCCAAGACCGGCAGCTATTCAATGTGGAGACCGTCTTCCTCACCAAGCACGGCGAGGAACTCTACGTCAGCGGGAATGTGACCGTCCATCCCGATCCCATCACGGGGGAGCTCGTTACTCGAGCCCTCTTCCGGGACGTCACTACCCAGCACCACCAGATGGAGGTGCTCCAGTACCAGGAGGCGCTCTCCAACGCCACCGTGCGCATTGTCCGGCAGCTCCTGGCTGAGCTTGAACCCGAACGCCATTTCCCCGAGCTTGCTGCCCAGTTAGCGGAAGTGCTCAACACTGATGCCCTCTACCTGGTTGCGCTTGTGGAAAACACAGCCCAGCTCGTTGGGCTCTGGGTGCACCAGGAAGAGCTCCGCCCTGCCGTGGAGGCAAGCTTTCAGGAGAACTGCTGGAGGGAAGGGTGCGCCGAGCTCCTCGAACGCATCCGCGCCATTGCCATTGTGGAAGCTTATCAGGAGGAAGTGCCTGCCTGCTGGCACCAGCGTGGGGTTGCCTCTCTCTTGTGGATCCCGCTAACCCGTTACGGGCAGCTCTGGGGCTTCATTGGAGCCGAGGACTGGAGCCGCACACGACTCTGGAGCCCGGTTGAGCGGACGGTGCTGGAGTGGTTCGCCAGTAGCTTCCTGACCGCCCTTGAACGGACGCAGGCCTACCGCCAACTCCAGCGCTTGACAGAAGACTTGCTCGAAGCCCGCACGGCACTGGAAACATATGCCGAAGAACTCCGACAGGCAAACGAAGAGCTACGGGAGCGCAACGCCGAGAAGGACCGCATTATGTCCATTGTTTCCCACGACTTGCGCTCCCCGCTGAGTGGCATCCGAGGACTGGCCGAGCTTTTGCAAGGTCCAGAAGCAGAGGACCCAGAACTGGTGCGAGAATTTGCCCACCTCATCCAGGAGGCAACCGAGCAGCTCCTTTCTCTGGTCAACGACCTATTGGAAGTTGCCCGGCTGGAGTCAGGGCGGGTTCGGCTCCAGCTCTCCCCGACAGACCTCTGCGAGCTTGCCCGGGGTGCTCTCCGCCTCTTTGAGGGAAACGTCCGCTCGAAAGGTGTGAAGCTCACCCTCGAGTGCCCGGAAACACCGGTAGTGACCGTGCTCGACGCCCCCAAGCTCACCCAGGTGGTCAATAACCTGCTCAGCAATGCCATCAAGTTCACTCCCAGTGGGGGACAGATTTGGCTCCGTATCCGCCCACTTCCCGACGCTGTAGAGCTCCAGGTTGAGGATACCGGCATTGGCATTCCACCGGAACATCTGCCCCATGTCTTTGAGAAGTTCGGACCTCACCAGCGCCCTGGTACCGCCGGAGAGAGGGGAACAGGGCTGGGCTTGCCTATCGTGAAGCACTTCGTCGAACTCCACGGCGGGACAGTTCAGGTGGAAAGCACGCTTGGAGCAGGAACACGCTTTACGATTCGACTTCCCCTTTCGCCGCCAGTCCCACGCCCCAGCGGACACGAAGACGCCGCGTCAGCTACTGCCAGCCCAGTGCAGCCTCTGACCTCTTCGTCTACGCGGTAGCCCTGCCCGACAGGAGTGCTTCCTCCACAACCTCTTTCGGTTCCAGGTACCACCGGCGGGGAAGCCGCTGAGGCAGCTCCTCGGCACGCCCTCTCTCGTCAATGAGGACCGGGCGGTACTCCGGACGGCGAATCTTCTCCTGGATGGTCATCAGCGCTTTGATCAGCGCCTCCGGACGCGGCGGGCAGCCCGAGACGTAGACATCCACCGGCAAGAACAGGTCAATCCCCTGCACCACCGAGTAGCTGCGGAACATTCCCCCGGTGGAGGCACAGACTCCCATGGAAATGACCCACTTCGGCTCAGGCATCTGGTCGTAGATCTTCCGCACCACCCACGCCATCTTGTAAGTCACCGTCCCTGCCACAATGAGCAGATCCGACTGCCGAGGCGAGAAGCGGAAAACCTCCGCACCGAACCGGGCTACATCGAAGCGAGGACCTGCAAAGGCCATCATCTCAATGGCACAGCACGAAATTCCCAACGGCATCGGCCAGAGCGCATTGCGCTGCGCCCATTTGACCAACGCTTCCACGGTTGTGGTCAGAAACCCATCCCGCTGCAAGATCTCACCGAGCGGTCCCATGGTCATCCCTCGCAGATAGTCCACGGACAGAGGACGAAGGAAGACGGCTTTTCATTCCCTGCTCCACTCCAAAATGCCCTTCTGCCAGACGTAGACAAGTCCGACCAGGAGCACCGCGATGAAGAGCGCCATCCCGATCAACCCCACCGCACCCAACTGTCGAAACTGCACCGCCCAGGGGTACATGAAGACAATCTCGATGTCGAACACGATGAAGACCATCGCCACCATGTAGAACTTGACCGAGAAGCGCTCGCGGGCAGTCCGGATAGGTTCCATCCCGCTCTCGTACGTGGTGAGCTTCCGCCAGTTGGGACGACGCGGACCGAGCAGCTCCGCTGCCACGAGGTTGGTCACCCCGAAGAGCACGCCACTGGCGATCATGACCAGCACCGGAACGTAGGCATCCATCGAGGGCGCCGACAGTCTTTGAACCAACTGCGAAATTACGAACACTGATCCCCGCTCCTTCCCCTGCGAGTCCGCGTATTTTCGCACCTGTCTCTGGGAGCCTTCCATGGAGCAGGCAGCTTCCTTGCCATTGCTTCGCCGACTCGGCTGGTGGAGTGCCCTGGCGCTGGTCATCGGGAGCGTGATCGGCTCCGGCATTTTCAAGAAGTCCTCTGTCATGGCGGCACAGCTGGGTTCGGCAGAACTCCTCCTGCTGGCATGGGCAGTAGCAGGCTTGATGACGCTCCTGGGCGTGCTAACCAACGCAGAAATCGCCAGCATGCTCCCGTACACCGGCGGACAGTACGTCTTCTTCCGGGCGATGTACGGGGACTTCTTCGCCTACCTCTACGGCTGGGCGATGGTTAGCGTGGTGCAGACCGGTTCTATCGCCTCGATTGCCTACGTCTTTGCCGAACACACGCAGTACTTCATCCCTCTGCCGCGCTTCCCGGCTGCAGTAGAACACCGCCTTGCAGCCTGGCTGCCGGGCATCGGGACAATATACCCGCTGGAGAATGCGGGAGTCAAGCTCTTGACAATCGCTGCCATCGTTGTGCTGACAGCGATCAACTACCGCGGTGTGCACCTCGGAGGCGGAGTTCAGGTAGTGCTAACAGCCCTGAAGGTTGCTGCTATCCTCATGCTCGTGGCTATGGGACTCTCTGCCCTTGCTGAGGGGTTCGGGATGCCCCATGGGGGAACATCCGCAGCGCTGTCTCCACCGAACAGCTCCTGGGGACTGATCGGTGCTTTCGCCACGGCTCTGGCTGGAGCATTCTGGGCATATGATGGGTGGAACAACATCACCTACGTTGCTGGAGAGATCCGCGCGGCAGAACGCACTATCCCACGGGCGCTCGTTGTTGGCATGCTGATGGTCACGGGCATTTACCTCCTGGTCAACGTAAGCTACGTAAGCGCCTTGCCTATTGAGGTTCTGGCACGGTCGGAGCTCGTTGGGGTTGAGGCTGCCGGCGCGGTGCTCGGCTCTGCCGGAGCTGCTTTCGTTGCAGCCGCCGTCATGCTCTCCACCCTGGGGACAACAAACGGGACAATCCTCTCCAGCGCTCGGCTCTTCTACGCAATGGCGGCACAAGGACGACTGCCGGCACTCTTCGGACGTGTCCATCCGCGCTACCACACCCCCAGCGGAGCCCTCCTGCTGCAAGCCCTCTGGGCAAGCCTCCTTGTCATAAGCGGGACGTTCGACATCCTGACCGATATGCTCATCGTTGTCAGCTGGGGATTCTACGCCGCTGGTGCTGCCGGCATTTTCGTGCTGCGACGGAAATTCCCCGAAGCGCCGCGCCCATGGCGCGTCCCGGGGTACCCTTTCGTTCCGCTTGCATTCACTATGTTTGCTGCAGCTTTTGTGGTTCTCAACCTCACCGAAGATCTTCAAGCCTATGCTCGCGGGGAGATTCCTCTCATGCGAACGGTGCTCGGTTTAGTGCTGGTTGCCGCCGGTGTGCCCATCTACTTTGTGCTCCGCCGCCGAGACGCTCGGCAAGCCCATCTTTCCTCCTCCAGCCTGAGGTCACCCCAATGACGGCATCGGAGCGTGCCCACATCCTCCTGGTCGATGACGAGCTCGATTTCGGCACCGCCGTTGCCACCTATCTCGAAAGCTGGGCAGAGGTAGTGGTTGCCACCACTGCAACCGAAGGGCTTCGGCTCCTGCAGCAACGCTGCCCCGACATTGTGGTAGTCGACCAACGTCTCCCCGACGGTGATGGACTCTCCCTGCTCCGCTTTGCCCGGGAAAACTGCCCGGAGACGGCTCGCGTGCTGATCACGGCATATACCGAGCCAGACGTCCTGCAGGAGGCAATCAACACGCTCGGTATCGCATACTACATTGCCAAGCCCGTTGAACTGCCCCAGCTCCAGCTCCTGCTCCAGCAGCTCTGGTATACCCTTCTGCTTCGCCGCTCCCACCGCGAGCTGCAGGCACAGCTGCAGGACTACTACCGCCAGCTGGAAGAACGTGTCGCTGAACGGACACGGACGCTCCAGCAAGCACACGCGGAACTCCAGCACCTGATGGCTCTCCGCGAGCAGATGCTCCGCTTCCTGCTGCACGACCTCAAAGCCCCGCTTGCCAACCTGCAAATGCTCTGGGGCGAACTCACCCATGCCCTGGCAGGCGCTGCCGATCATTTGCAGGAACTGCTCACGGTTGGCGAGGATCTCATTCAGACCTTGCAGCAGCTTGCCTCGGACATGCTCCTGGTCCTCACGCTCGAGAGCAATACTCTGCCCATACGCCGAGAAACCGTGGACCTCCGGCAGCTTGCCTCCCGTGTGATCCAGCGCTCCGACAGACTTGCCCGCTCGAAAACCATCAAGCTCCACGTTCGGCTCGATCCCAAAGCGCCCCCTCTGTCCGGCGATCCCGCACTGCTGGAACGCTTGATCGCCAACATTGTGGAAAATGCGCTCAAATACACGCCCCCGGGCGGGGATGTCACCTTGTCCCTTACCGTGCGGGAAGATGCCCTCGAACTGTCGGTCTCCGACACCGGCGTCGGCATGACAGCCGAGGATATCGCCGCGGCGCTCTCCGGCATCGGGCGTCCATCTACCAGACCGACCGGAGGCGAGGGGTCGACTGGACTTGGGCTGCAGATCATCCGCACCATCGCTCGACTCCACGGGGCAGAGCTCTCCATCTCGTCCGATGGACCCGGCAAGGGCACCACGGTCTGCGTCCGTTTCCCTCTCCAGGTAGCGACTTCAGCTGCAGTTTCCCAGCAGTAGTGTCCTGCAATGAAGGCACTTCGCCTCCATCTCCATCCTGTCACCCCTGAGCGTCACAAGCTAGAGCGGATCGCCGAAGCCCTCCGCCAGGGGGCGCTCATTCTCTACCCGACTGATACGGGCTTCGCTCTGGGATGCCAGCTGGGGAATAAGCTCGCAATTGACCGTCTGCGCCTCATCCGCCGCCTCCCTGCTGGAAAACCTCTGACCTTCCTGTGCGATTCGCTCAAGCACCTGGCAGACTTCGCCTACGTCTCGAACGCTGCCTATCGGCTCCTGAAGCGCTTGGTGCCGGGCCCGTATACCTTCATCTTGCCCGCAACGCGAGCAGTGCCATACTATGCTCAAGACCTCAAGCGGAAAACTGCCGGCATCCGAGTACCGGATTTCCCCGTCTGCCTGGCACTGCTGCGCACGTTCGGTTCCCCGCTGGTCTCCATTAGCGCCCTCAGCGATGAAGAGGAGGTGCTCCCCCTTGAGGACCTCCTGGAGCGCTATTCCTCGCAGGTGGATATCATCGTCGAAACGGACACCCCTGCCTTCGTCGGTCCTTCCACCATCATTGACCTCACCCGCGAGCCATTCCGCATCCTCCGGCGAGGAGCAGGACTGGAACGCGCCCTGGAGGTCTACCCGCTCTTGGAGGAAGCAGCCTAAGTCCTTATCGAACCACCTGGAGGGCACGGATGGCTGTCCGGCGTCCAACCCGCAGGCGGTAGAGGTAGACGCCGGGGGCAAGGTCTGACACCCGGACCTGCACTCGATACGGACCCGGGGCATAATCGCCGCTGAGGACATGCCGCACGACGCGTCCGGCCAGATCGAGTACGAGGAGCTCAACGGCAGCGCTCTCCGGTAAGCGGAACGAGATGATGACCTGGTGAGACGCAGGATTCGGGAATGCCTCCAGTGCCAATTCCGTGCTTTGCCACTCCTCCACGCTGCTTGCCGGCTGGAAGAGGGGCAGTGGCGAAAACTCCCGCAGCAGCACTCGTTGCGCTGTGGTCTGCGGTGCTCCGAACCATTGGAGGAGTGCTGCAGCGTAGACCTGGCGGTAGTCATACTGCATCAGCAAATCGCCCCGGTCGTCCAGATTTGCCAAGTCAGGGTCATGCCCATGGAGGCGCCCTCCGAGTACCTGTGTTCCGAAAACAAACAGCGGCGCTGCTGTGCCGTGGTCAGTGCCCGCCGTCACATTCTCCTGGACTCGGCGTCCAAACTCCGAGAAGGTCATACCAGCAACGCGGTCTGCAACCCCAAGCGCTTTGAGGTCATCCACGAAGGCTTTCACCGCATCGCCCAGCTCCCGGAGGAGCGAGGCGTGAACACCTGTGATCCCGCCCTGATAGGCGTGGGTATCGAAGGCATTACGCTCAATGCCGACAACGTAGAGTTTTGCCCCAAGTCCACCGCTGATGAGCTGTGCCACGATGCGGAGCTTCTGCCCAAGGTCGGTCTCGGGATATGCCACCCGATTTGTCCCCCGCTCGGCAGCCTGCCGGACATTCTGGGCATAGCGTTGCGCAGCCTGGGCAACGGAACGCACGAAGAGCAACTCCTCACCGGCTGGTGTATCGGGAACGGAAGAGTTGTCGAAGCTGCTGCCCTGAGAGACAAGGCGGTAGAACTCACGAGGGTTCGTAAAGCTGATCCCGATCGGACCACGCTCGCTCTGCAGGATCAACGAGGATGCTCCACCGATCCGCACCGCCAGCGGCTCGGGCGGAATCTCCCCCGGCGGGAGCTCCTCCAGGAGGGTATCGAAGTAACGCCCCATCCAGCCTGTGCCCAGGAAGACATTGGCGTCGGTTGCCGTCACCCAGATGTCGGTTCCCCGGAAGTGCGAGCGGTCAGGGTTGGGATACGTCACCCCCTGGACAATCGCCAGCTCGCCGCGGTCGTAGAGCTCTCTGAATCCTTCCAGTGCCGGATGCCATCCCAGGGTATCGGTCAGGGGGAGAGTTTGCGCTTTCGGGATTGCAAGGGTCGGGCGCGCTCGGTAGTAGAGCGGATTTTCAACCGGCACCAGGGTATTGAGCCCGTCGTTGCCGCCCTGAAGCTGGATGAGGACGAAGATGCGGTCGCCCTGCGATACAAGCCGGCGCAGGCGCTCCACCGCTGGCGAGGCAGCCAGGGCTTGCACAGGGAAGCGTCCCAGCGCGGGAAGAGCCGACAGGAGGAGTCCTGCCCGGAGCGACTGTTTGAGGAAGTCTCGGCGTTCCATGGTCGTCTCCCTCTGCTTGCTGCTACGTCAGCTGGTACTCAGGCAAGCGCACAATTGCTTTCAGCAGCAACCGAAGGCGGGCGTCGGCATTTGGGGCATCCAGGCTCCACTCGTACTCGGCTGCCCCCTGCAGCAGCTCCTGCAAAAGTCCCTCCTCCTGCTCAGCTGAGAGCGGGAAGGCAAGAAGGAAGCGTGCCACATCCCGTACGAACTGCCGCGCCTGGTTGTGCGAGGCAAACTGGCGGGCAAACTGTAGAACGTCGACCCGGAAGGGGAGCGTGCCACCGTTGATGCTCTGCCCCTCGATGAGGGCTTCCGCAATACGCTGCCGGAGTGGCAGCGTCATGCTCGTTATCCACAGCCGATGCCCCTTCCAGCCTTCCACCGTCGGCGGATTGAGCACTTCCAATTCCAACGCCGCTGCTGCCCGGACTCCGTAGCCGGGGGCCTCCGGATGGTCTATCCCGAATTGCCGGAAGAGCCCCACCATGAAGTCCAGGGGTGACTTGATCTGTGCTCCGTAGAACTGCGGGTCGAAGAAGTGCGCACTGCTCAGCAGAATGCGCAACACGGGCTTCAGTTCGAAGTCGTGCGCAACCAGGAGCTGCGCCAATTGCTCGACAATCCGCTCATCGGGCACGGCGTAGACGAAGAAGCGGTAGAGTTTGCGGGCGAAGAACCGGGCACAGGCAGGCTGCTCGAAGATGATGCGGATGACGTCGTCGGTGCCCCAGCGCCCGGTCTGCCCCAGGAACGTTTTGACCCCGTCATCGAAGCGCTGTGGGACAAACACCGAGCGCAGCCCAACCACACGCCAGCCAGTCAACGCCCGAGTCGCCGCGACAACGTCCCACTCGGTGTAATTCCCCACCCCCAGGGTGAAGAGCTCCAGCAGCTCTCGGGCAAAGTTCTCATTGGGTGCCCCGACCATGTTCTCGTTGTTGTCCAAGTAAATCAGCATTGCGGGATCCAAAACCATTGCCCGAGTCAACGCCCGGATGTTCCCCCAGACCATCCGGCGGAAGGTGGTGTGCTGGATGTAGTGGTACTGTGGGGTACGCACCTTCTCACGGTCCGTCGTGAAGTGGTTGTGCCAGAAGAACACCATCTTCTCCCGCAGTGAGCGCCCGGTCTGCATCATGAGGCGGAACCACCACCGCTGCAGCTCTGCCATGCGCTGGGCATCCAGCGTTGCATCGGGCGGGCGCCGGGGTTCTTCGCTCACCCATTGTCCAGGTGGCTCCGGCAAGGGAAGCTCCTCCAGGAGTTCTTCCACGACCTCCTGCGGTGAACGGGCAAGTGCCCAGTCGAGCTCTGCCTTCGTACACTGGAATCCGGCACGCCGAAGCAGATGTCCCGCACTCCGCTCATCCCACGGGACTTCCGCAGATGGCACATAGGGTTCCAGCCCTGCGCTGACCCGGATCGGACGCCCTGCCAGCACCCGTTCCAGTGCCCCGATCCCCTGCCGCACAGGCTCCACCAGTGCTGAGAGGAATTCCCGCCGCTGCATGGTAGATTCCCCTGCGATGGGCACAAACCACGCTGCAAAATACCGCTTCCACCGCCACCGTTACCCACAGCTACCCTAGGACTCGTCACAGCGCGCGCACCTGCCGAGAGCTGGCACCGTTATCCCGGCGCCGTCGGAGGACCTCCCACCACCGTCGTAGGTAGACCCCGGTTGAGGAGATCATGCCAACGATGCTCAGGGCAATTCCCACCGCCAGCCAATCTTCCCAGCGCAGATACGCCGCAACCAGTGTGCCAGCAATCGCCATTGCCGTCCACTTGCCCGGTGGAAGCGCCGGCAGCACTGAACCGCTCCATCGCCACGCCAGCCATCCTCCGAGCAGGAGCAGCAGATCCCGCCCGATGACGAGCACGGCAAAGTAGATCGGCAACTTCTGCTGCGCAACCAGCAACAGTGCTGCCACGCCGGCAACAAGTTTATCGGCAACCGGGTCCAGAATCTTTCCCAGCTCCGTCACTGCCTGGTGCTGCCGTGCGAGGGCACCATCGAGTACGTCGGAAATAAAGGCGGCAAGCCCGAGCACGATGACCCAGCCCGTTGCTTCCTGGAGGATTGCCCATGCCAATGGAATACCCAGCACAAGCCGGAAAAGGCTCAGCGTATTAGAAACTGTCCACGCCCACTGCCGCATGACGCCGTTGGCTCCAAAACAGACTGCCCCACATTCCAACCACAATACCGACAAACGCCGGCTCCACCCAGCGCAGTGCTTCCGGCAGGATTCCCCCTTCCCGGATACCCATCCACAGCGCGCTGGAAGCTGCTGTCAGCAGCATGACTGCTTCCGCCCGCCGTGCCGGCAGTCGACGCTTGCCAAAGTAGCCGAACAGGAAAGGGAATAGAAGCGCCGGAACCGCAATGGAAGCTGTTCGCACGATGAGCTCGACCGCCGAAGGCAGCGCCCACGCCAAGACAGCCGCCACAGACAGTGTCCCGAGCAAGCCCAGTTGCGTACGCCGGCGCACGGAAAACCGCCGTGCTATCCCCGGAAAGCTCCCCAGAATATCGTAGCCCACCGTGGCAGCGCTCAAGAAAGCGTAGCTCTCCAGAGTGGACATCACCGTGGCGAAGAGTGCTGCCACGAACATCCCTTTCCAGCCTCCTGGCAACACTGCCTGCGCCAGCGCCGGATAGGCATCGAGCGGCTCTGCCGGGACAAATGCCCGGGCATACAAGCCCGTCAAGATGGTCATTGCGTCGAAGAGCAGCCAGAAGAGGACCGACACCGCAACTCCAAGGCGAGCCGTTGCCGGTGAGCGTGCTGCCGCACAGCGCTGGTAGAAGCTCGGGTCCACGAACGTCTGCAAAGCAATCACGAACCATACAGCGACGGCTCCCCAGCCCAGCGCGCCCGGGACTTCGCGGTGCTCCGGCGGCAATGCCTGCCACATCTGCGGCAAGCCCCCGAAACGCTCGATACTGAAGTACGTCAGCGCAGCAAAGCCAGCATACATGAACACGAACTGCAGCGCGTTCGTGAGCACATCTGCCCGAAATCCCCCAGTGTAGAGGTATGCCACCGAAAACACCACCCCGAGCACAATTGCCGCCTCGAGCGACCACCCAGTGAGAGCACGCAGCAGCACTGCGAACATGAGCACATACGAGGCTGGGATAGTCACCACCAACATCACGGCAGCAGCAATTCGCCCGGCCCTCTGTCCATAGAAGAGCCGCATCTGCTCCGGGATCGTCCGGGTCTGCTCCTGCCGAATCCGCCCAGCAAGGAAGACGGCAAACAGGAGCGCCACGATGTAGTACGGCACCCCGACACAGAGCCAGCTCACCACCCCGTAGCGGTAGACAAACTCTCCAACCCCGAGGATGGCACCATACCAGGTTGCCACCAGAGTTGCCACCAGAAATGGCAACGTCAGGCGCCGACCAGCCAGGAGATATCCTTCCGCTTCGGTCTCCTTCCCCTTGAGCCACCGCGGAGCGACCCCAAAGCCCACCCCGAGGAGAGCCAGCACGTAAGCCAGCACAACGCCCCAGTCCTCCAGCGTTAGCTGCAGCATTGAAGGCTCCGAAACGCCTTCACAGTCCGCTGCAATCCCTCCGGCAACGGCGTGCGGGGGAACCATCCTAACTCCCGCGCAATGCGAGCGTACGAACAGACACTGCGCCGAATTTCCCCCGGACGCAGCGGAGCAAACCGCGGAGGCTGGACACTCCCGAGGAGCTCCTGCAGCATCCTCAGCAGTGCATTGACACTGGTCTCCCTGCCAGTGCAGCAGTTGTAAATCCCCCGAGCATGCGGCTGGAGTGCGAGCACATTGGCCTCTGCCACATCTTCAACGTAGACGTAATCGCGCGTTTGCTCCCCATCGCCGTACACCGTCGGTTGCTGCCCCCGCAGAAGGCAGGAGGCAAAGATTGCCACCACCCCCGCCTCAGCCACTGGATTTTGCCGAGGACCGTAGACGTTCGTGTAGCGCAGCACCACCGCCTCAATCCCGTAGAGCCGGCTATAAGCGAGCAAGTACTGCTCGGCGGCAACTTTCGCCGCTCCATACGGGGAAAATGGTTGCACGGGAGACTCCTCTGTTGCCGGACCATCAGTAACCTCCCCGTAGACCGTCCCACCGGAGGAAGCCAAGATAATGCGCCGAACCCCACTACGGCGCGCGGCTTCATAGACATTGAGGCTTCCGAGCACATTGTCCCGAGCATCCCGCAGCGGGTCTGCGACGGACACACTGACAGAGACCTGTGCTGCATGGTGATTGACAACCTCAATACGCCGTTCGGTGAAAAGCTCTACAAGTCCTGGGTCAGTGACGTCCATGCGCACCAGCTCAGCTCCTTCGGGCACGTTTGCCCGCTGTCCGGTCGAGAGATTATCAACGATGAGCACCTCGTGCCCCGCCCGGAGATAGGCTTCTGCAACGTGCGAGCCGATGAAGCCAGCACCACCGGTGAGGGCAATTCTCATGGCTCCACGCCCGCCGCAATATCTCGTCGGTAGGTCTTCCCCTCGAACTGGATGCACTCAAGGGCTGCATAGCAGCGGCGCCGTGCTTCCTCCAGAGTCGGCGCGAGGCTCACCACATTGAGGACCCGCCCGCCAGCGGTCCAGAGAGCTCCCTGTTCCCAACGAGTGCCCGCGTGGAAAATCAGCACACCGTGCTGCTGCGCTGCCTCCAGCCCCGTAATCCGGAATCCCGTCCGGTATTGCTCGGGATACCCTTCAGAGGCGAGCACCACACAGCAGGCAACTTGCCGCGCTCTGTGCCGCAGGGCACTCCGCGCCAGACGTCCCTGTGCTGCTGTCCCCAGCAGCGTGAGCCAATCGGCATCGGCAATCGGCAGGACAACTTGCGCTTCCGGATCTCCGAAACGCACGTTGAATTCCAGCACGTATGGCTCTCCCTGCACCACCATGAGTCCAACGTAGAGACAGCCCACGAAGGGTGTCCCCGCTGCCCGCATGCCCGCAAGAGTTGGACGCAGAATCCGTTGCTCAACCCGTTCCAGGAACGCTCCCCTTGCCCATGGAACGGGAGCATACGCCCCCATGCCACCGGTATTTTTCCCACGGTCCCCGTCGAGCGCCCGCTTGTAATCCCGGGCAGGTGCCAGCAGAACGTACTGATTGCCATCGCAGAGAGCCAGCACCGAGAGCTCCTCGCCGGCAAGGTACTCTTCGACAACCACGACTTTCCCCGCTTCGCCGAAAGCCCCTTCAAACAGTGCCGTCAATGCCTGGAGAGCTTCCTCACGTGTCCATGCGATCGTTACCCCTTTCCCCGCTGCTAGTCCGCTGGCTTTGAGCACAACAGGCAAGGGGTGCTCTTCGAGGTAGCGCACTGCTTCCCGCCATTCCTCCGCGGTGAAGACCCGAGAGCGTGCCGTAGGAATCCCGTGGCGGGTCATAAACTCCTTGGCAAAGGCTTTCGACGCTTCCAGCTGTGCCGCCGCTCGGGATGGTCCAAAGACGGGCACACCGGCGTCGCGCAGCACATCGGCAATGCCCTCGCTCAGGGGCTGCTCCGGACCGACCACAACCAAGCGAATGCGCTCCAGTACACAGAAGCGAGCAATTTCCCGCTGCTCGTGGATCGGGATGTCCACCGGTTGGGCCAGCTCCCACATCCCCGGATTGCCCGGCAGGACAAATAGCTGTGGAGGCTCTGGGCAGTGCGCCAGAGCCCATGTCAGAGCATGTTCCCGTCCACCGCTACCGAGCACCAGCACTCGTGTTGCCATGGGATCTTTCTGGTCCAAACAAGAACGGCGGCTGCCCTCTCGGACATGCCGCCGTCCACCACCACCTACCCGCCATGCCCCGACGGGCTACCGCGAGTAGAACTCCACTACCATCGGTACTTCGCAGATAACGGGAATCTCCTCACGCGGCGGGATATACAGCAAGCGGGCAGAGAAGTCCGCCTTGGACACTTCCAAATACGGCGGTGCCTGCCCTGCTTGCCGGAGAGCTTCCTGAATATCGGGGATGCGGCGGCTCTTTTCCCGAACGCGGACAACATCCCCCACATTGACCTGGTAGGAGGGGATATCTACCTTCGTGCCGTTGACCTCGATGTGCCCGTGCCGGACGTATTGCCGCGCAGCGTAGATTGTCCGGGCAAATCCAGCCCGTAATACGAGCACATCCAGACGCCGCTCCAGCAGCTGGATCAGGTTATCCGCGGTATTGCCCGGCATTCGGCTGGCTTTCTCAAAATAGCGCCGCAGTTGCCGCTCGTGGATGTTGTATTGGAAGCGCAGCCGCTGTTTTTCCAAAAGCTGCCTGCCATAGTCGGAGAGCTTCGCCCGCCGCTTCTCCGGTCCATGCTGTCCCGGCGGATAGGGCTTGCGCTCCATGTACTTCTGCGCTTTCGGTGTCAGCGCAATCCCGAGCTTGCGTGAAAGCTTGACTTTCGGTCCGGTGTACTTCATGCGTTCCAGTGCCTTCCATGAGACGACCCGCAAAATTACGGCACGCTCCCAGACTCACCGCTGGATACGCTGCAGCGCTCTCTTCAAGAGCGCCTCGACGCTGATCTCGCCATCCCACTCCTGCACAAGCTGTCGGAGCACTGCCTCGGCTTCGCCGCGCGTGTATCCCAAGGCGACAAGTGCTGCCACCACTTCCCGATAGACACTGCTGGGAAGTCCCCCTTCCTCCACTTCCAGCTGGAGCATCCGGTCGCGGAGCTCCACGACCAGACGCTCGGCTGTCTTCCTCCCAATCCCTGGTAAGCGCTGCAGGAGTGCGGTATCTCCGCTGAGGACTGCCTGCCGCAGCTCTGCCACAGAAACTGCCGAGAGAATCCCTAACGCCGTTCGTGTCCCAATGCCGGAGACGCTGCGCAGGAGCTCAAAGACTTGGCTTTCCTTCTCCGTTGCAAATCCGTAGAGGCGCACCTCCCCGCGCCCGCCTGGCTCTTGGTAAAGCTCCACGACCGTCCAGAGCCGTACCTGTGCGCCCAGCTCGGGCAACTTCTGGAGCGTGCTCCCCGGAACTTCGATGCGGAAGCCGAAAGCGCCGCACTGGAGCACGACGGTATTGCCGCTCCGCTGAACCAGTTCACCTTCGAGGAAGGCCAGCATCCACCCCTCGGACCGACCCCATCGACCATCCACCCGTGTTCCAGGCAGCTACCGGCACCCCATAGGGACGAATACGGCGCGACCGTTTAGAGCTGCTGGAGCAGCTTCCTGGCCCGGGGAGCAAATTCGCTTGTGGGGAACTGCTGGAGGAGCTGCTGTAATGTCTGCCGAGCCTGTTCCCGATTGCCTTGCTTGAGTCGGCACTCCGCCAGGAGAGCCAGTGCCGCTGCTGCTTTGGGAGCACCGGGATGCTGAGCAACCTGCTGCAACTCCGCTGCTGCCCCAGCGTAATCGCCTTGCCGGAAGAGAATTTCGCCGCGCCAGTAACGAGCATTGCTCAGCAGGGTTGGATCTTTCGCACCGGACAGCACGGCATTCAACAGCGGCAGCGCTTCCCCGTATTGCTGCCGCGCAATTGCCTGCAGTGCCCGAACATACTGCTGCACCACCGATGCTGGCTCCCCAACCGGTTTTGCTCGCTCGGCGCCCTTCCCCGCTTCTGCCGGCGACTCTGACGCCGCGCCCTGTTCTCGACCACCGTGCCGCGCAGAGCCGGCAGAACGTGCCCGGCGCTGAGCAGACCGTCTGCGGGGCGGTTGCTGAACGGATGCCCTCGGCGCTGCAGGCTCGCCCTGCACCAGGGTAAGCGCATCGGCAAGCTCTGCCACCAGCAGCCGAACCCCGAGGATCTGCTCCCGCACCTCCAGCAGTGTCTCGTGCAGCGTATCCTGCTTCGCCGTCACCTGCTCGATTGCCTCCCGGAGTGTGGGCAGCCGCCGCGCGTTCATCCCGGCAACCGGCGTGTCAGGCTCAAGGCTCTTCACAGGAGTAGCAGCCGGAGCCGGCAGCTGCCGCTCCAGCAGTACCAGCGGTGGAACCGGACGCCCAATCGGCTGTGGCTGCCCACAGCCGACCACGATGCCCACCCCTGCTATGAAGTACCACCACCGCATCGGCTGGACTCTCTCTCAACAGCAATGCCAAAGCGACCTCTCCTCTCCACACGCCATTCCGAACCAAAGCGCGAAGTTTGAGAAAGCTGCCTGTCCCACTTTCCAAGAGGAGCGTGCCATGGCTATAGCTGTCAACGTTGGCACCGCAGACCGCTGGATTCGCCTCATTGCTGGACTCCTCCTCGTCGTGCTCGGGAGCTTTCGCTGGGGCGGATGGCAGGGAGAGACGTGGTACGGTGTAGCAGCGCTCGTTGTCGGTATCGTACTGGTGGTGACCTCCTGGGTCCGCTGGTGTCCACTCTACGCGCTTTTCGGATTGCGGACCGTGAAGAAAGCGTAACAGCGGTGGCGGGACTCTGGGGGAATCTTCCCGAAGCACTCGTCAGGGCCCAAAGACGAGCTGGATTCCTCCCGCCCAGCGACCACGCGCGATTGAACCAATGCCGTAGCTCACACGCGCCCGCAGGCTGAGGAAGTCCGTCACGACCACGGGAATTCGCCCCAGCCCGGCAGTGAGCTCGCTATACCACCCGCGCCCGGTCTCCCGATACGGGGTTCCGGCGCTCTGGAAGGTCTGCACTGCGGCTGCCCCAACGAAGAGCTCCAGCCCACGTCGGCGAACTGTCGGCAAACCCAGCGCCCGCCACCAAAGATCCCCGAAATTGTGTTCGCAAACAAGCGCCACAAGCCGACGCCCTCCATAGAGACCGCTTGGAGCACTCAGCACATGTCCTGGTGCATCCAGCCCGGCATGTCCGGTTCGCATCCGAAAGCTGTACTGCACAGGCACCGCCGACTGTCCCCAGCCCAGCTCGACCCAGAGTCTTGCGGACATCGGCTCATAGCCCCCGGTGGAGAACGTTGGCACATGGGCTTGGAGCAGCACATGCTGCGTACTCCACCGCTCAGGGGCAATGCCCAGCATGACCGTTACCGCCGCGCCGAGCCGAATGCCGTGTTGTCCGAGCTCAAGCCGCAGTCCTTCCCGAGCCGTCTGCAGAAGACGCACCTGCAGCCAGAGCAGGCGGAAATTCCCTTCCATCGCTCTGGGATTGTCCCTCCACGGAGCTCGGCTGAACAGCGAGCGCTCTGCCGTAACCGAGAGCGCCTCCTGCCAGGTTCGTTCCATGCCCAGCTGCACTACGGCATCCTGTAGCGGACGCAGCTCCAACGCAGCACGCCAGCCCGTGCGCCGCAGCCAGTCGTAGTAGTCCCGGTGCAGCAGCAATGCTGTCAGCGAATTGAGCAGCTCGGGATAATCCCGGTCCTGCCCCATTGGCTCGGGAAGGCTGAGGAGCTCGGTTTGGAGCTTCAGTGACGGGAGCCGCAGCTCAGCCCCTAGCCACCCATACCAGCGAGCCGGAGCAGTGGCGTAGAGCGCCCCCGCGCGGAGAGCAACCCCGAAGAGGGTCGGCATGACCCCGATACCTAGGCGCAAGCCATCGACTCGAGAGAAGCCCACCTGCGGCAGAATTCCAGGCAGAGACAACCCCCTGCGTGACTCCGGCACGGACTGAGCAAGGCTATCCATACGGCGGTAAATTGCCTGCTCTCGGGGCGAAAGCTCCGCCAGCGCGTAGCGCTGCCAGAACTCCGTCCGCGCCGAGTCTGCAAACGGTGCTACCCGAACTCGTTCGTCGGTGTGGAAGACTGTGTCAGGGAGTGGCTCATTGACCCGCACCTCGGTCAGCACGCGCGTCAGGTGGAATTCCCCGCCGAACTCCGCAAGTCCCTGGAGTGCCCGAAGGCGATACGTGCCGCGCATGGTTGCCGTCAATGGATACCAAATCTCGCCCGGCAGACGCTCGTAGCGCTGCTGCAGCTCCAGCTCCTCAACAAAGGGCAGTGCCGTCCCCTCTGAAAGGCGAAGCGTTGCCTCCATGAGGGCAAAGCTGGAGTCTGCAATGACGAGCCTTCCCCGGAACGCTGGGAACAGATGATCCCGCGGCTCGACCTCCAGCACGTACGCCAGGCGCTGGCGCACCCCGCCTTCGTGGCAGAAGAGCGTTCCGTCCTCCTGTACTTCCAGGACATGGGTGACCACTCCGCTGGTAGACGGGTGGGTTCGCTCACCCCAGGGGCGGCGTTCTACAAGCCGGAAGCGGTAGCGCTGTAACGCCTGCGGTCCAATCGGCGAAGGAATGCGTACCCCCAGCAGCTGGAGCTCATCTTGATAGAGGCTCTGCAAGCTCCCCAGCACCAACTGGTTGGACTGCGGCGGGATATTCCGAGTCTGGCGACGCTGGAGTAGCTCAGCACGCCAGCCCCGTTCGGCATCGTAGAAGAAGGTGGCGAAGCTCTCCAGAATGGCGAAGGCTGTATCATGCCCCAGCTCACTATCCCGTCCCTCCAGCGCAACCACCGCCATCCCACTTCCATGGAGCCCAAATACCAGCTTGGAATAGAGCATCCCCTGCAGTGTCCGGAGCCGTTCCCAATTCTGGCGTCGGCGCTCCATAGCGTTGCGCACGATCTCTTCCGGGCTCAGCTCGACCTCTACCCGCACTGCTCCCAGCTCGATGGGCAGAGGGCGAAGCCGGATGTGGAGTGTATCGGTAGGAATACGCACCGAAAACAGTGCCTCCTCATAGCCCAGGGAGCGCACTCGGAGCGTGTACCACCCCGGAGACAGCACGAGGCGGAATGTCCCCCGCGGGGAACTGACCGCTCCGCTACTCCGCTCCAGCACATACACCGTTGCGCCAGCAATCGGTTCACCCGTTGCGGCATCCGCCACAACTCCAGAGACTGGCACCCCCTGCTGCGCCCACGCCAGCACACCGCCCCACGCTATCCAGAAGAGCCTCCGGCAGACCATTGGCTTCTCCACTCCAAAGTCACGGCACAGAGACGCAGCGGATACACCCATCAGTGCTCCCGCGCCGCACAAATTTCTGCCTTGACGCGCTCATGGGTACGCAGATCGGAATACCCCTGGAGGCGTTGCTGCCAGTCCATTCTGCCAAGACGGTGCCGCGTGGGGAACAGCCTCCGCCCCACCATCTCCTGCCGCGGAAGCCCTTCTATGAGGCGCTGCAGGAAAGGCTCTCCGTTCCGATTTCGGTTTCCGCTTATTCTTCCTCCCACGGGTTTCGCCCGTGGCAGACCAAGCCGGTTTTGAGCACGTAGTTCTGGTGGTACTCCTCTGCGGGGTAGAACACCTTGGCAGGCTCCACCTGCGTCACGATACGGCGTGTGCCGTAGCGTCCGGAGCGCTCCAGTTCGCGAATGTACTCCAGTGCCTGGTGGCGCTGTTCTTCGGTGACGTACCAGATGCCGGAACGATACTGCTCGCCGACATCGGGTCCTTGGCGATTGAGCTGGGTCGGGTCGTGCATTCGGAAGAACGCTTCCAACAGCTTCCGGTAGCTGATGCGCCGCGGGTCATAGAGCACCTTCACCGTCTCGGCATGCCCAGTGGTGCCAGTACAGACCTGCTCGTAGGTCGGATTTGGCAGATGCCCTTGCATGTAGCCGGCGATGGCATCGATGACGCCGGGTCCCTGCTGGAACCAGTACTGGATACTCCAGAAGCACCCACCGGCGAAGTAGGCAATCTGTGGTTCCACGGGGCGGCTCTCAGGCGGCAGCTCTGCCCCTTGAGGATAGAAGCGCAACGCTGCCGAGTTGAGGCAGTGCCGTTCCCCGGTCGGAGGTGGACCATCGTCAAACACGTGCCCCAGGTGTGCCCCACAACGGACACAGTACAGCTCGGTCCGAACCATCCCATGGGAGAAATCCGGACGCCGTCCAACGTGCTCCGGATCAATGGGTTGGGAAAAGGACGGCCAGCCCGTGCCGGAGTCGAACTTATGCTGACTCGCATAGAGCGGGAGTCCGCAGACCACACATGCGTAAATGCCCGGCTCCTTGTGATTCCAGAAGCGCCCGCAAAACGGAGGCTCCGTACCGGCTCGCTGCGTTACCCGATAGCTTTCCGGGTCCAGCTGCTCGGCACGGCGCCGCACTTCCTCCGGCGACAGCGGTGTGATGTCGTAGAACAATCGAGAGTAACGCGGGTGTGCACTGCGACTCCGCATTGCTGTATCCTCCCGGAGAGCGAACGGACTACAGACCAACATCAGGAAGCATCCCAGCGCTTCGGGGAAGGGGTATTTCCAAAAAGAACGCCTCACCATTGTCTGAGCCGATCGTTCGCTATACAGCTGCCTCTCGGAGGAAGTGCTCCAAGACGCTCAGCGCCGTCTCGACTGAGCCTCCGGAAGATTGGAGCCAATCCGGTAACTGCATCAGAGGAACGTGCAGCCACAGTGTGTCGCTTCCCATTCTGCCCCGATGCTGAGGACGCGCCCGAGAGAGCGCTCCTATCTTCGTTCCCCGAATTCGCTCCCGCCGCTGCTCCCGACCGGTATTGAATGGCGGATCCATGGAGATGAGGCGAAAGCATCCACTGGCCAAGCACAATGTGGTTGCGCTCCAGCGGGAATTCCATGGTCCCCATTCTCGGACAGTGTCACGGACTACCGTAGGGTTTCTCCAAGTAGCGGCGTGCTTCCTCGTGCGAGTTCTGTACATCACGCCAGGAGAGGACTTTGCGGTACTGCATGATTGCCAGCTCCCGCTTCCCCTGCAGATCGTAGATGTTGCCGATCTTGAGATTGACCTTGACCATGAAGCCCGATGGGTCTTCATCGAGCACACGGCTGAGCTCATCACATTTGTAGAAGTACCGCAGCGCCTCTTCGTACTGCCCGCGCTGCATGTGTGCCAGTCCAACGTAGTAGAGCGCCTCGCGAGCGGTGAGTTCCTCGTAGCCGGGCCACTTCTCAATGCAGCGGCGGAGAATTTCTCGCCAGGTCTCCTCCATCTTGTCCAGGAAGCCAAGCCGCACGTAGCAGCGCCCGAGGTAGCGGTGGAAGTACGCATTGCGGGGGTACTGGTGCAGGAGCTCTTCCGCGACAGCGAGCGCTTCGGGGATATTCTGCTCGAAGTCGTAGAGAATCTGTAGCAGCACAACCTTGGCTTCTGTTGCCGCATACCGGGCATTCCGGGCAGAGGCACGCAGCTGGGCAATCCCGAGCTCTTTATCTCCGGGCGGCAGAAAAAGGAGCAGCGGGCGCAAAATCGGGTACATCTCCGGCAGCTTGACCGCGTAGTAGTTGTAAATCCCCGTGCCCAGCAGCACGTCGTGGTTGGTTGGCGCCAGACGCTGGACACGAAGCAGAATCTCGAACCCCTCCCGCCCATCATTGGCAGCGCGAATCCAGCTTTCGCGCATGGCGTAGAAACGTCCCCGGTATCCCAGGGCACCACCTTTGAAGAACAGCCCGACGATGTCGTACGGATTCTCCTTCAAGAGTGCGTCGCAGACCTGCAGTACCCGCTCAATGGCTGCCAGGAACTCCTCATCATAAGCGCGGGAACGCCGGTGGGTGAGGATCTTCCACCAGGACACCATTGCCTGCATGAAGTAGCCTGCCGGATGGGCGGGATAGCGCCGGATGAGCTCTTCGAAGTACGCCTGTGCCGTATCGAACTGCAGGTTGTAGATGTAGAAAATCCCCCGTTGCACGAGGCTATCGGCATCCGCGCGCATGAGTGCCCACTGCCCCCGCAGCGGGAGCGCTGTTGCCAGAAACACCACCAGCACCGCTATTGCCCGGAGCATCGCCTCTCTGCCAAGGTCAGCGCCACGGTGAAGGACGAACACGGCACACCTTCTTCGGTAGCCTGCCTTCAGGGAGCCGGCGGAACAGCGGGCATGGTTGCCAGAGCCCAGGCTACCCGCGCTGCCAGGAGTGCAACACGGGAGAGTTTGTCGTAGTTGAGCTTCTCGGCATGATCGCTGGGACGATGGTAGTCCTCATGCAGCCCGGTGAAGAGGAAAAGCACAGGAATCCCGTGCCGGGCAAAGGAGGCGTGATCGCTGCGTCCGAAAAACTCCTCAGCTTCTCGCCCTAGCAGGAACGGACGCGAAAGTGCACGATTCTGCGCCTGCAACACAGACTCCAGCCACTGCCCGCGGACCCCGACGAGCAGCGAATCCGGATGGTTGCGCCCAATCATGTCCAGGTTGAGCATCGCCACACAGTGTTTCAGAGGCAGTGGTGGATTCTGCACAAAGGCACGCGATCCCAACAGACCTCGCTCTTCCCCGCTGAAGGCAACAAAGACAATGCTCCGGCTTGGTTTTTTCGGGAGCCGCCCCAGTGCGCGCGCAATGAGCATAAGCCCTGCCGTCCCAGAGGCGTTATCGTCTGCGCCGTTATAAATGGAGTCTGCCACCCCAGGCAGCGCCGTGACACCAACGTGGTCGTAATGAGCACCGATGAGCACGTACTCCTGGGGACGGCTCCGACCGCGCAGGATTCCCACAACGTTGGGCACCTCAACGCGCTCGATCTCGCGGAACGCCAGCGAGAGCTCCACTTTGATTCCCGGAAGAGGCTTGACAACAGGTCCGGGCAAGCTCTCCTGCTGCTCCACAATCTGCCGGAAGGCATCCACACTCCCGAAGAGTCGCTCGAGCACTTCGGCTCCGATGCTGTAGACCACCGGGACAGCTGTGTCCGTGTCTGGAAGCTGGAAAGGGAGCGTGGAAATCGAAGGGTGCTGCGACAACGAAGGCCAAGGGAAGCGCCGAGGACGGAGCCGTTGCCCCTGCTGGGGAACATCCGCCAGGAGCACGCCCGCTACACCATGGCGCCGCATCCAACGGAGCCAGCCCCACAGAGATACCCTGGCACTGGCTCCCTGTGTGGCGGTATCTGCTCTGCCTTCCTGCCGGGAGCGGACCATCAGGACGACACTCCCCCGCGGGAGAGGAGCAGAGGGCTGGAAAGCCGCCGTATCTGCTGGGAGTCTCTGCAGCAACACCAATGGCGCTTCTTCCGTGCTACCTTCCCCTGTCATCGGCATCGGGACAGCGTGGTCAGGAATGGCAGCTTCCCACAGGGTGTCCCCGAACCGGAAGCGCAGCCAGAGGCTCTCCCGGCGTAGATCACGGCGGACCAGGGAATACGGGTGCCAGTAGCTTTCTCCCACCGGCTCCAGTCCCCAGCGGCGGAACGCCTCTGCAATGAAGGTGGCTGCCTGCAGCAGTCCTGCGCTGGGCGTAGCCCGCCCCTGGAGCTCGTCGGAGGCGAGGAACTCCACGTACTGCCGGGCACTGTCGGGCAGGAACTCCCGAGCCGCCTGACGCGGCAAGTCCGTGCCCGAGGCACATCCACCCAGCACGAACGCCACAAGACTGGCACAGAGCACCCCATATCCCAGAGGTAGCAGCTGACGCGACATTGGAGATTCCTCATTCGACCCACAAGCTTATGCGCCCCTCAGGCAGCAATTGCACCAGCTCACGGTAGCCCTCCAGCGAGAGCTCCACGCCCAGATGCGGCACCACGTAGGTCCGCACCGGGACATTATCCTGACAGAGGTGGAGCACGACCGGGCATCCGCTCATCCCTCGCTGCTGCAGCTGATGGAGGCGGTAGATGAGCTCTTCTGTCTGCTCGTCGAGTGGCAATTCGAGTCGGAAACCGCGTGCTAGCCGGCGCAGTCCTTGCTCCAGCGGTTCCACTGCTGTGGCGACAATCCGCGGCAGCCTCTCCTGCGGCTCCACCCGCCCTACGAGCAACACCAGCTCCCCTTCCCGGAGAAAGGGCTCCGCAGTGGCAAAGACATCGTGCCAGCAGATTGCCTCCGCCTGCCCCGTGGTATCCTCAAGCTGGATGAAGGCAATCGGACGTTGCTGCCGGTCCCGGCGCCGCTCCACAGCGGTGATGACAGCGGCGATACGAACCCCTGCGCCGTTCCGACCCGCTCCTGCCTGGAGCCGCTTGAGAGGGACGACAAGATGACCGAGGAGCGGCTCGTACTCCTGCAGCGGGTGGGCACTCAGATACAGTCCCAGAACTTCCCGCTCGCGCTGGAGTTGCTCCATCAGACTCCACGGTGGGACAGAGGGAAGCTCTGGCTCGGCAATCCCCACATCCGGACTGCCGAAGAGGCTCTCCATCGGGGGCGCTTCAGCACTGGCGCGGGCATATTCGAGAGCAGCTTCCACTGCTGCCATCAGCTGTGCACGATGCCCAAGGCGCAAGCTATCTAAGGCACCGGCAGCAATCAACGCCTCCAAAGCCCGGCGGTTGAGCACCCGGGCATCCGTCCGGCGCACGAGGTCAAAAAGCGATCGGAAGGGACCTCCCGAACGGCGTGCCCGCACCAGCTCCTCCACTGCTGCTGTGCCCACATTCTTGATACCCGCCAGCCCAAAGATAATGGTGTGCTCGTCGAGCACTTGAAAGCTCGCCTCCGAGCGGTTGATGTCCGGCGGCAAAACCGTGATGCCCAAGGCACGAGCGTCTCGGAGAAACTCGGCCAGCTTCTCCTGATTGCCGCTCTCAGCCGTCATGTTGGCAGCCAGAAACTCCGCCGGGAAGTGCGCCTTCAAATACGCCGTCTGATAGGCAAGGTAGGCATATGCCAGGGCATGCGACTTGTTGAAGCCGTAGGAGGCAAAGCGCTCGATGAGGGCAAAGATCTGTTCGGCGAGCTCCTCCGGGATGCCGTTGCGGACAGCACCGCGGAGGAAAGCATCCCGCTGCTGCTGCATCAGCTTCTGGTCCTTCTTGCCCATTGCCCGGCGCATCAGATCCGCCTGTGCCAGCGAGAAGCCGGCAATTGCCTGCGCCAACTGCATGACCTGCTCCTGGTAGATGATGATGCCGTAGGTGGTGCGCAGAATCGGCTCCATGGCAGGATGCAGGTACTCGATGGGCTTGCGCCCATGTTTGCGGGCAATGAACTCGGGGATGTACTCCATCGGACCGGGACGATTGAGCGCATTGAGCGCCACGAGGTCCTCCAGCGAGCTCGGTTTCAGCTCCCGGAGCGCTTCTTGCATGGTCTCGGCTTCAAACTGGAAGATCCCGAGTGTCTTGCCCGATGCCAGAAGCTGGTAGGTGTCCGCATCGGTCAGATCCACAGCGTCAATGTCAATCTCCTGGCCGCGCGTGCGGCGCACCATCTCGATGGTGTTGTCAATGATGGAGAGTGTCCGCAAGCCGAGGAAGTCCATCTTCAGCAGCCCGGCATCCTCCAGCTCGCGCATGGAATACTGTGTCACGATTTCCCCGCTAGGGGCTCGGCACAAGGGGACGTACTCACTGACAGGACCCGGGGCAATAACAACCCCGGCAGCGTGGACAGAGATATTGCGGCAGAACCCTTCGAGCACGAGCGAGAATTCCACCAGCTGCCGCAACTTCGGATCATCGGTCTGCCGCAACCATTGTAAATCGGGCAACTGCAGCGCTTCCTCTAACGGGGTGACCTTGCCCAGGACGACGGGGATTTTCTCCGTGATAGCGTTGAGCACCGACGGAGCAATCCCGAGTACGCGCCCGACATCCTTGATGACTGCCCGACTGGACAGAGTCCCAAAGGTGATGATCTGCGCGACAGACTCCTCGCCGTACTTGCGACGCACGTAGTCAATGACCCGATCGCGTTTGTCGTCGCTGAAATCCACATCAATATCGGGCATGGAGACGCGCTCTGGGTTGAGGAAGCGCTCAAAGAGCAGCTGGTACGGCAGTGGGTCCAGGCTCGTGATGCCGAGCGCGTACGCCACCAGGCTGCCCACCACTGAGCCGCGCCCGGGACCAACTCGCACCCCCATCCGGCGGGCAGCGGCGATGAAGTCCTGCACGATGAGGAAATAGCCGGCAAACCCCATGCGCGTGATGACATCCAGTTCGTAGCGGGCACGCTCACGGACCTCAGCCGGGAGCGGCTCACCATACCGGTGCCGGAGTCCCTGCCAGACGAGCTGCTCCAGGTACGCTTCCAAGCTGCTGACTCCTGCCTCCGGCGGGATGGGGAAATGGGGCATATGGAGCGTAGGACGCAGCTCCAGGGTGCATTTCTCGGCAATCTCTACCGTGCGCGCCAGCGCGTCGAGATGCTCCGGGAAAAGACGCGCCATTTCAGCAGCCGTCTTCACGTACATCTCCGGCTGCCGATAGCGCAGCTGGGTGATATCTACGGGCTTGCGCGCGGAGCCGACCTCGCGAATGTGGAGCAGCACATTGTGGGCAAGGGCATGTTCCTTGCGGATGTAGTGGCAGTCGTTGGTCACCACCATCGGGATTTTCAGCTCCCGAGCAATGCGGGGGACAGAGGCAAGTACGGCGTGGTCCTCGGGCAAATTGTGCCACTGCAGCTCCAGGTAGAAATCTTCCCCGAAGAGCTCGCGGTACTGAGCTGCTGTGCGGTACGCGGTCTGGTAATCTCCAGCCACAATGTGGGCATTGACCACGCCGATCAGGCAGCCGGACAGGGCGATAAGCCCGTCGTGGTAGCGCTCAAGGAGCTCCCAGTCAATACGCGGGCGGTAGTAGTAGCCCTCTAAGTGCGCCAGCGTAACCAGCTTGATCAGATTGCGGTAGCCCTGTTCATTCTTCGCCAGCAGGACCAAGTGGTAGTAGTTGCGCTGCTTGGGCGCTGGTCGGTCGAAACGACTGCCGACAGCCATGTAGACTTCGCAGCCCAGGATGGGCTTCAGTCCGGCAGCTTTTGCCTCTTTGTAGAACTCCAGGCAGCCGAACATGACGCCGTGGTCCGTGATTGCCACCGCTGGCTGGTCATCCGCGGCGGCGGCTTCTACCAGCTGCCGGGGAGTGCAGGCACCGTCCAGGATGGAGTAATGCGTGTGATTGTGGAGGTGGACAAATGGCACGGGCTGGCTCATGGTCCGTCGCTGTTCACAGGGAAACCAGTTCCCGGAGTGCTCGCACAGGCTCGCGTCGAGCACATTCGCGGCGGAGACGCTCCCACCAGCTTGTTCCGGGTTGCTGCCGGAGCGCAAAATACGCCGTCTCCCGCAGCTGCGGTGGTTGCCGTAGGAGAAGGGAGGCAACCCGCGGAGCCGGAACTGTTGTATCCACCGCGGCAAGGAGCCATCCCAGCGCTCGGTGCGCCGACAGCGGCAGTGGCAGCTCCCAGAGCCGCGCCAGCACCCCCAGCGGCAGTTTTCCCCGCTGGAGTGCCCCCTGGACTGCCCCGTAGCGCACGATTGCAAAGCGGTCCTGGAGCAGCCGCTCCCAGAGTCCCATGTCCTGCTGCAGCTGGAGGGACATCAGTGCGAAGGCAGCCCGAGCCCGGACCATCGGGTGGGAATCCTGCAGCAGCACGCGCAGCGCCGGTTCCGCCGCTGTATCCCCGATTTCCCCGAGTTTCTGCGCTGCCATGGCCCGGATGTACCACCGCTGGTCCTGCAGGAGCGCCTCCAACTTGGGGCGAGCCGATCGCAGCCGGAGCTTCCCAGCCAACGTTGCGGCAAGCCCTACCGTCCGCTCGTTTGAGGAACCAAGCGAATCGAGCACGAGCTGCTCCACGGCGCGGCGCTCCTTCTCTGCAATGCGCGGTAGGATCTCCTCCAGCGCCAGCCGTTCCCGAGGCGATTCCGTCGAGAACCGCGCCGCCAGGAATGGAAGCGCTGCCATCCCCATTGCAGCAATCCGCTCGCGGGCAGGGTGAACGATGTACTGGAACTTCTGCGGCGCTGCCGAGGCTTGGATAAACAGGCTATCGAGGCTCTCTGCCAGCGGCATACGGAGCGAATCGGGGACATCTACGCCGGGACGTGGTGGGGCAGGAAGCGGCGCCAGAAGCTCTGCATCGAGCAGGACTCCGTAGCGAGAGTGGAGCCGTACACGCCGGTTTGCCACCGTATCAGCATACCAGTCCGTGCCCTCCGCATCGGCAAAGATGCCCAGGCTCCCGTAGAGACGGCGGAAGTCCCCATAGCCCATCGTATTGGGACGGCGCGCAAGGTAGATATCGCTGCCGTGGAGGTCCAGCAAGAGCGCTAACCCGTTGGCATTTGCCGCCCCCTGCGAGAGGCTCTCACACAGGTAGTGGTCGTCGCCCGCAGCGTCGTAGAGTACCCCGAAGGCGATATCGTGCCCGCAGCCTTGCGAGACCCCGTGGGAACGGTAGAGATCCTCCCCACGCTCATCCCAGAGTAGCCCAAAGGCCAGATGGACCCCTGCCCCTTGGGCATACTGATAGCTCACGTAGCAGTCATCGCCTTCCCAATCCAGCAGCGCCCCGAGGGCATACCAGTAGCCAGTCCCCTGCCCATAGATGTCGCTCACATACGTGTCATTCCCTGCCACATCCAGCAGCAGACCGATTCCTCCGGAGGCAAGCGGACGGTACCCGAGGGCTGCCCCCTGGGCAAAGGTCAAGTAGTGCTGCTCGTAGCGCAGCACATCCACGTACGGGCTCTGCGCCAGGTACGTATCGTTACCGGCTCGGTCCAGGAGTGCCCCGTATCCCCGTACGAAGCCAAAGCCTTGCGACTGGGCAAAGCACTGGTAAAGGTCGTTGCCACCCCCATCGAAGAGGAGCCCAATGCCGAAGGCAGCGGCTCCCTGCACGTGAATGCCGCCCAGGTACTGGTCTGTCCCGGCACTGTCCCAGAGTACACCCACTCCACCGAGGGCAGCTCCCTGAGAGAAATTGCCGCTGCGGTACACATCATTGCCTTGCAGGTCCATCAGGAAAGCACAGCCGAAGAAGCCCGCGCCGCTGGAGAAGTCACCCCCGATGTAGACATCGTCGCCACCCACGTCAATGAGGATGCGCACGGGTCGGGCAAATGCCTCGGCTTTCGTCAATGCCGGCAGTATGTACCGGTCATTGCCCCCGACGTCGAGGATAAAGGTGAAATCGCCCACGTAGGTATCATCGCCCGGACCACCAATGGCAAGACGCCCAAAGGGTGTTTCCAGGATGGTGGTGCGCACACTATCCCGCAAGCGCTCCAGCGGTGGGCTATTGCGCTCCACGGCTGCCCAGAGGGCACGCCACAGCGAGACCATCGGGCTCAGGAGGCGAGCCCAGGGGACAGAGAGAGCCGCCTGGAAAAACTCCCGCGCCCGCTGCATTCCCCACATCTCCCGCTGTTTGAGCTCGAAGAGCGAGGCGCGGGGGTCTTCCTCCGACAAGAGGAGCAAGGAATCTGCCAGCTCCACCAGGACTGCGGGCAGCCCCCTGCGAGCAGCTTCAATCTCCCGCCATGCCTGAACGAGCGGTCCCAGGTACTGCCGCACGGAGGTCGCAGCGACGAAGCCGAGCTGCCTGTCCAGGTTCTGCCCAAGGAGGCTGTCGAGCTGCCGTGCCGAGAGGCTCTGCTCGTAGTAGCGCGGGCGATATTCCCCAAAGGCAAGAACTTCAAACCACTGACGAGCAGCTTCATCGAGGCGTTCCGGACGCAGTCCCTGCAAGCGGGCAGCTTCCTCAGAGGCAACACCAAAGATGTCCAGTGGGTGCTCAAAAAGCCGCTGAATCACCGGCAGCCGGTGACTATCTGCCTGTCCGAGATCACCGGGCAACCAAAGATCGTGCCGCGCCATCCCGAGACGGCTCAAGGCAGAATCGACCACTGTGAGTGCCTCCGGCGGTATCCCTGCGGGCTGTACCGTAGACAGGAGCACCCCTCCGAAGAGGGCGGCAATGCCGTTGCGCATTACTCCACCTCCGACGGCATCGACTCACGGACTGCCCGGGAGACAGAGGGTGCTTCTTTGAGGGCAATGACGTGCAAGTCCTCCCCGCTGCGGAGGACAGCCCACAGGTGGAGCCGCCACGCCTGTTCAAGCGTCTCGATTGCCCGCTGCTCAAAGGGATGGCGCCCGGCACCAATGACAAGCGGAGCAATGAAGAGGTGCAGCTCATCGAGCAGGTTCTGCTGGAGGAATGAGGACAGGACCTGCGCTCCTCCCTCGACCAGGACAGAAGCAATCTGGAAGCGCTCTGCGAGCAATCGCAGGAGCGTCGGCACGTGGAGGCGCCCTGTCTCATCGGTCGGGACTTCCAGCAGCTGTAAACCACTCTCACGCAGTGTCTCTGCTTTCCGCGTCCGCAGTGCTGCCGCTGAACAGCAGAGGATGGTGCGCTCTCGGTACTCATCGGTGAAGACAAAGCTCATCATCGGCAACTGCAGCTGTGTGTCAAGCACAACCCGCCAAGGCTGACGTCCCGGAACGGCACGGACAGTCAAGTGGGGATTGTCCCGGAAGACAGTGTTTTTCCCCACCAACACAGCGTCAATTTCCGCCCGCAGGGCATGGACCCGGCGGCGGCTCTCCTCCCCCGTAATCCAGCGCGATTCGCCATTCGGCAACGCAATACAGCCATCGAGCGACTGCGCAACCTTGCCCACCACGTACGGCATCCCCGTCACGATGTGCTTGGCGAAATACCGATTCAGCCAGAAGCACTCGGCATGGAGCACTCCCACACGCACCTGGACCCCTGCCTGCCGAAGCTGCTCCACCCCCTTACCGGCAACCAACGGGTTTGGATCCAGCATCCCGATGACAACCCGCGCAATGCCGCTAGCAAGAATCTGGGGAACGCACGGCGGGGTCTTCCCCTGGTGGACACAGGGTTCGAGCGTTACCACCATCGTGGCGCCCCGGACATCTTCTGTTGCGCTGCTCAGCGCCACGATCTCCGCATGGGGTGCTCCGTAGGCGGCATGCCATCCCTCGCCGATGATACGCCCGTCTTTGAGGATGACACAGCCCACACGGGGATTCGGACTGACGCGCCCGGTTCCCCGCAGCGCCAGTTCCAACGCTCGCCGCATTGCTTGTTCCTCAGTCATGGCATCCCCCAGCGAAATGGCAACTCGAGCACATACTCCTGTGGACGTGCCGGGAGCGTGAGCCGAAGCTGGTAGTCCCCCGCAGGCAGCCTCTCTCCAGTCGGCAGACGTCCATCCCAGCGGAGGCTGTATTCGACCTCTGCTCCGACTTCGGTCGGCTCCACCGCCCCGATAACCTGCAGGAAAGCAACCCCTTCGGCAGAGCTCCACCAGCGCTTGCCGCCCTGGAAGAGCTCTACCCGCAAGCGTTCCGAACTGGGAAAGTATTCCCCTGCAACAGGCTGCACACGGCGAGCGCGGAGGCGAAAAGTGACGCCGCTATCGGAGACCTCCACGCTCGGCGCCAGAACCAGCGCCCCCGAGCGATGGAAACGCTGGAGCACCACCTCTTGCGTAAACTCTCCAAACGCCGTCACACAGCGGCACACTCCTCGGAGTTGTCCCGGAATATCCGACGGAGCCGTCTTGAGCAGCGCCTGTTCAGCGAGCATCAACGACTCCGCCTGGCTGTCGCGCGGTGCCATCCCGCCCAGCGACGGCACAAGCTCGAGCTCCTCCAAGAGCTGCCCATCCAGCCGGAACAGCTGCAGGTGGATACGCTCCAGCGTGCGCAAGCCATGGACCTCCGGCTCGGTATGCGCCCCCGCCCGGAGCCGGAGCACGGTCTGCGTTGGGGTCGTCTCCAGCTGCCACTGCAGCTGGGGAAGCACCGCTGCCGCACGCTCTCCGCGGTATCCTCCACACATGATCAGAAGCACTCCCAGGAGCACACTTGCCACACGCATGCTAGAGCCCCCCGAGGATTGCCTGCTCGATGCGCTCTGCAAGCTGCACCGCCTCCAGCGTCTGCTCAATGCCGACATCCTCCAGCGCACGGCTCTGAATTGCCCGCAGGAAGGCATGCTGCTCTTCCCAAAGCGGGTCGGCAGATTCCGCCCCCAGGAGACGAGAGCGCACAATGCGGCTCCGAATCCCGGAATCAGAGATCCACTCCGCCATGCATTCCTCGCCCTCCATCAGGGCTGTCTCTCCGAGCCGCAACTGGATATGCTCCACCGAGCGCTCGGCAAAGTCCAGCGCGACATACCGGTACGGCTCAAACAGGCGCATCTTCCGGAGGAACTTCGCCGATACCCGCGATGCTGTCACATTTGCCACACAGCCATTGGCAAATACCAGCCGCACGTTCGCAATATCAGGACGCGCGGTCAGGACTGGCACCCCATGCGCTTCCAGGCGCTGGAGCGCAGAGCCGAGCAGGACGACGAGCAAATCCAGATCGTGGATCATCACATCGAAGACCACCGAAACATCCACCGAGCGCGGTCGAAAAGGGTGGAGCCGGTGGACTTCCACAAAGCGTGGCTGCACCCCGAGGCGGCGCACCCAGAGGAAAGCTGGATTGAAGCGTTCGATATGCCCTGCCATTAGGACCAATCCTGCCTGCTGCGCCAGGTGCACCAGCTGCTCCGCCTCGGCAGCGCTGGTGGCCAGCGGCTTTTCCACCAAGCAATGACATCCCGCCCGCAGCGCCTGGATGGTGAGCGCCCCGTGCGTATAGCTCGGGGTAGCAATCGTTACGGCATCCGCCGCCGCTAATGCCTCCTCAAGGCTGGGAAAGGCTGTCACACCGAGTGTCCGGGCAGTGTCCTGGCACCGGACCGGATCGCTGTCATAGACTCCCACGAGCTGCACGTCGGGATGCTGCCGCCATTTCTGCGCATGCAGCTGTCCCATGTGCCCAACCCCGATGACAGCTACCCGGATCACTCCTGGTCTCCCGCCCGTGGATGTGCTTGGCGATAAACCCGTTTGAGATGCTCCACAGAGACGTGCGTGTATCTCTGCGTACTGGACAGCGAAGCGTGCCCGAGCATTTGCCCTACGGCCCGCAGCTCCGCACCGCGTTCGAGCAAATGCGTGGCAAAGGCATGGCGCAGAACATGGGGTCCGCGCTGCTCCCCGAACGGTGCTGTCCCGAGAAGCGCCCGCACCCAACGGTAGACTGTCGCCTGCCCGAGACGCCCACCCCGGGGACCAGGGAAGAGCCAATCACCGCGTGGACGCAAGTGGTGCCGTACCTCCAGGTACTGCCGCACTGCCTCTGCTGCTTTCCCTCCGAAGGGGACAAGGCGCTCGCGCTGTCCCTTGCCCCGGACTCGGAGCAGTCCCTGCTCCCAGAGGAGGTCGCCGAGCCGTAAGGCACACAGCTCGCCCACACGCAGCCCACAGCCGTAGAGCACCTCGAGCACTGCAGCCCGAAGCCGCTCCCGCGGGGTCTGCCGCGGTAGCCCATCGAGCATCCTTTGGAGCTGCTCTTGCGACACAACACTCAGAAGCGGCTGTTCGGCCCGTGGCAAGGGAAGGTACCGTGCAGGATTCCGCTCAATCCACCCACGCCGGTAGGCAAAGCGGAAAAACGCCTTGAGTGCTGCCACTTTGAGTTGGAGCGAGCGCCGCCGCAAGCCCCGGTCATGGAGCCAACCGAGAAACTGCCGGACATGGCTCAGTCCCAGCTGCTCTAGCTCCGGTTCCTCTCCCCAAACTTCGCCCAGATACTGCCGAAACTGTGTCAATGCCATCGAATACGCTCGCAGCGTCTGTACACTGGCACCCTGCTGGATAAGAGCCTGCCGAAACTGCTCAATGCTCTCCTGCAGTTCCATTCCTCCCCTGCTGCCGCAGACAGCGGGCAAAAATACGCTCTTCCCCAAGCTACGGTGGCTCTCCATACCGGAGCCGATACACTGCCAGACACCCGTAGAAGCCCCGTGGGGATGGCTCCGCCCTCTGCCAGAGGCGCTCAAAGCAAATCCCTTCCCTGCATACCACCGGCTCCCGCTGCTGGAGCACCTCTGCTAGAAGACTTCGGCGCAGAAACGGGCGCCGCCACACCGCCTCGTTAGCCACCCAGTACTGCGGGCGATAGCGCCGGAGGAACCCGACGATATCACCGCTGGCAAGGTACGGGGCAATCCGCCCATCGGTCACCCCATCCAGGCTGAGGAGTGAAAGCTCAGGGCGCAGCCAGTAGCGAATCTGCACCTCGTAAGCCAGCACGCTCTCCCCGGGCTGGGCAAGCCCATTGAGCAGCTCTGCACACTCCCGTTCCGTCACCCGGTCAAACGTCCACCCGCGGCGTCTCTCATCCCACGCCCGTGCCGCCAAGTTGAGAAAGATAAGGAGCGCCAGCACTGGTATCCCTGCCTGCAGCCACCGAACCCGACACCCTACCTTGCGGAATCCCAGAATTGCCGCGTATCCAAAGAGGAATGCCACCGGAGCCGCATAGCGCATCGTATTGAGCGGCGCCACAACCGTGAAGAAAAGCCCAAAGCCGAGCGCCACCCCGAGCCCGAACACCCAGAAGCTCTTCTCTGTGCGCCAGTGCCACACTCCCACGGCAGCAGCACTACCGACAATGACAAGTCCACTGCGGAGCAGCTCCAGTAGGAGCTGCCGATGGAAACGCAAGCCAGCAACCGTGAATTCCGCTGTCTCCCGCAGCGCAAACGAGCGACAGTAGCCCGAGGCGGAAAAATTCCCGGTCAACACGTGCATCAGCACGTAGTACGCTATCGGTAGCAGCATTCCCACGAGCATACTCCCGGCAAGCCGCCAGCGGCGCCCCAGAAGTGCTGCACCAACCGCGGCAGCAACCATGATCCCTAGCTCCGGTCGCACAACCGGCGAGAGCGCTGCGAGCACACCCGCCCACCC